>Ga0224527_1000006_pt1 | contig 195982 bp, 146 predicted proteins | sample CBST0metaG_FD_179882 | JGI IMG/M metagenome (GOLD analysis project Ga0224527, IMG submission 179882) | Peat soil microbial communities from Stordalen Mire, Sweden - C.B.S.T0 | ecosystem: Environmental > Terrestrial > Soil > Wetlands > Peat | place: Sweden: Norrbotten County, Stordalen Mire...
CCATCGAGTTGCAGATCAAGAGTCTCCACCCGCTTCTGGCTCGCTGTCGAACAGTCAGAGACGATGCCTTCCTTTGTCTTTGTGCTGCAAGTGGAGTTAGACGAGATGCAGCTCTCCTTACCCGCACACGGCAACACCAGCCAGCTCTTCTTCAGCTCAATCCCGTAGGGTTCCAACGCTCCCAGCGAAAACCTAACAAGCTCAGTGCGAACTGTCGCATCGCCATAGTTGCTCGTCACCCGCACAGACAACTCCGCCCGGCAGTCCTCGACTTTCTGCAACCGAGTGCTCCATCGATAAGTCTCGCGACCTAGTATCCGCTCGCCATGGTTCTCGAGTTCGGTCTGAATCGTCGTGGCAAATTCCTGCAACTGCGAGCTGGTGTTCGCGGCCGGGGCCGGTTGCCCGAGCAGCAGCGGTGTAAGACACATCAACGTAATTGTGGGCAGGAATAGTCGCTTCATGAATTTGCTAGTAAACAGGGTAGACACTCCCAAGCTAAACGGGTTCGCAAGAAAAAGCATCAGGAAAAGCAAGGGAGAGCAGCGCCGAGCGATTCGGGCTTAGTTCGCCTGCTAGACTACAGGTGCTCACGTACAAGCTGAAGGAGGAATTCTGATGCAGGACTGCAGAAATTGCGGATCGAGCAAACTCAAGGAACTTGGGTTCGTCGGAGAGGTTGCGCCCTTTTTTCTGAAGCGGGTTCTTAATCTCGAGGTCAGGACTTCCCAAGCCCGACATCCGCTCCGATTGCTGGCACGCCGACTCTGTGCTCTTCCTCAGCGCTTCTTTGCGAAGGTTTACGGAAGCAGTGTCTATGCCGAGATGCAGATCTGCACAGATTGTTCCTTCGTACAGGCGAAGCACGCATTTGCAGACGATGCGCTTGGGCGTCTCTATGCCGACTACCGCTCTGTCACCTACAACGAAGAGCGCATCCGATACGAGCCCACATATGCAGCCCTTGCAAAACATGTGGGCGTCTCTGAACAGGAAATTGAAACCCGCGTGGGTGGACTTACTGCATGGTTGGGCGACAAGATCGACGTCAGCGAAGACTTTTCGATGTTGGATTTTGGAGGCTCTGACGGGCGCTTTCTTCCGAGGCTTGCAGGGGAAAAGTATGTGTTTGAAATCTCCGATACCTCTCCAATCGAAGGCGTCAGCAGAATTGCGAAGGAAGCCGATCTCGCCACCTATTCCTACGCGCAACTTGCGCACGTTCTTGAACATGTCTCTGAGCCGCTGGCCTTGGTAAAACATGTTGCCTCATTCATAAAGCCGAACGGATATCTCTACATTGAAGTTCCGCAGGAGCTTACGGATGCTGAACTGGCAGAGTTGAAGATTGGCACAGCGAAGCGTGGACTAACCATTCACGAACACATCAACGTATTTTGCCGATCCTCCGTCACGCGCCTAGTCGAGGCTGCCGGGTTGGACCTAATCAGCGCTGAGTCTACAAAGGTAGATATGGGATGGACTACCAGCATAAACGTGCGTGCGCTTTGCAAAAATCATACGTAAAGGTGCGATGCCAAATCGATCTCTTCCGCGCGCTCCTGCCATTTGTTAAATTGAGAGCTTGAAACATGAGGTGAACGGTGTCCAATACAGTTGCAGTGGGCAATACGAAATGAAGCTTACGGCTGAGAGTCTTTGGGCGCGGACACTATTACGCGCGATATGCTTGCGCAATCATTCAAAAGCCGAGTTTGGCGTTACTTATATTGATATAGTCAAAGGTCACCAAGTGATCCGTATCTCGAAACTGCACGCGGCATATCTTCCTGATATGGTTCACAGTTTCGATTATTACTTTGCGCCAGTCTTTTCAGAAGTAGTGGGCAATCGAGAGATCGTTGACTTTTCACAGACTAAGGTGCATCGATACAGAGATACAGGACTGGAGTTTGAGCTCACCTCGATGCCGGAGGAGACCGCCGCTCTGGAGGGGTATTTTAAGTGGTATCGCCCCACACCGGGTGACATCGTTTTCGACGCAGGCGCCTACTGTGGAGTGTCGGCTTATCATTTCTCGAAAATGGTCGGAGATTCGGGCCACGTGTACGCCTTCGAGCCTGACACTCGGAACTATGACTCGCTTAAGCGCAACATCGAGAGACATGGGCTCAGAAACGTAACGGCTGTTCCGCTTGGGCTTTCTGGTAAGTGCGGTGTCGCCTATTTCCACATGGAAGGTGCCCTTGGCTCGGGGCTTGCGCAGAACGCGAGCCGCTCGGCTGCTGGAACTGTAGAGCAGGTGGAGACGATTACCTTGGAAGAGGCATGCCACCGGTTTGGGATCCCTGCGTTCGCCAAAGTTGACATTGAGGGCGCGGAGGTCGATATGCTGGAGGCAGGGCGTAATTTCCTTAAAATGCACGCTATCCAGTTTGCGTTCGATTCAAATCACACCGTCAATGGAGAGCTCACATTCGCAGCTATTGAGCAAATATTGACCGGATGCGGCTACGAAGCAATGTCCTCAGAATCTTCAGGATTCATGACCACGTGGGCTAGAAAGCTCTCTAAAAATTGATGGTGGGGCGAGTCGCTTAACGTTCCCCGCTATTCACAAGAGTTGACGAGCGAAAATCAGGGCTATGCTGGCTCATAAACGCAATCGTAGGATTGTCGCCTCAGCGGGATTCGGTGTCTTCCAACGCTTAGTACAGGTGTTGAGCACATTGTTGCTCATGCCGATTGTTCTGCGTGTTCTCGGACCTGCGCAATTTGGAGTCTGGGGGGCCGCGGCTTCGCTGGCGTGGATGAGCGGTTTCGTGGACATTGGGACAGGCACGGCGCTAGTGACTCTGGTCGCGCGTTCGGTTTCGCGTAATGAATCGAATGAAGCACGAGATCAGATAGCGGGGGCACTTGCGATTGGAAGCTGCCTGTCGGTCTTGATGCTGGCGGGGGCGTGCATCGCGTGGCTCTCTGGGGTACTACAGGGCGGTGTTGCTCCTTACCTTATCGCGTTTATCGGGTTGGCTCTCAACGCTCCACTGAATTCAGCTAACAACGTTTGGATGGCCCTGCAGGAGGGCTATGTTTCCGGCTTCTGGGAGTTGGTCCAGACCGTGCTGACTACAACGGCCCTCATTACGGCCGCGACCTTCACCCACGAAGTGTGGGTGTATGTCGCGCTCGTCTATGCAGGACTTGTGCTGTCAAATCTCGGCAGCCTGATCCATTTATTTTGGATACATCCAGAACTTCGTCCCGAGGGATTACTCGTAGCGCCGGAGATTCTAAGAGGAGTGGCGTTTAGCGCAATCCTGTTTTTCACGGCGGGCATTGCCAGCGGTCTTAGCTTCATGCTCGACAATGTACTGGCGTTGCAGCTACTGGGACCGGAAGCTGCGGCCCGCATGACGATTGCGATGAGGATTTGTCTTTCGGCAATGGGACTAGTCGCTGTAATGTCGCAGCCGCTCTGGCCTGCGTTCACGGAGGCTGCACACACGGCTGACCGGGCATGGATTCGCCAGACCCTCCTGCGCGGTTCAGCTCTGCTGGTTGGTTCGGCCGCCGCCGGGGCATTGATCCTGGTGCTATTCGGGGAGTGGTTGTTGCGCCTGTGGCTGCACACGAATCTCGGGATCGGCAGAGCATTGCTGGTAGCTATCTCGGCGTGGATCATCGTTCATTCCCTCGGGCGCGTTCCTTACCTCCTGACAAGCGGTCTATCGCTGCTCCGCTTCCAGGTAGTCGTATTTTCGATCTCTACTTCAATCGCATGGGGATTGAAGTTCATTCTCGGGCCTTTGCTCGGAGTGTCGGGAATCCTTTGGGGCACGACCATTCCAGTCCTCCTCATAGTAGTACCTGCCAGCATTTGGCGGATCTATATGTGGGCTGATGAGTCCGCCAAGAGAGAGAAGATCGGAAAATCCGATTGCCCAAGCCTCATGCCGCAGCCATAATTGCTAAGGCTTCACATCACCGGAGAACCAGAAATGACAGGACAATCTTCAGTAAACATCCCCATCAAAGCCCTGACCTCCAGTGACTTGGTGAAATCTTGCAAATATATCGAAACGGGCACGTATTTTGCACTGGAAGGCGTACGCTGCTGTGTGCACGCCAACATCGCGTCTCCAGTCATAATCACGGCTGATGAAATCAGAAACAACACCGACATTTATGATCTGGTGGTCCAAAGAAGACGAGATCTCTTTGCGGTCATCAATGGCATGAGTGACGGAGCGACAGGTTCCTGCTTATCCTGCGACCACCTCAAAGAGAAGAAGTTCAAAGACGTGAACTTCGAATACCTCGGAGGAGAGCCTCTGCCCGGCGGCATGGGCATACAGCATTTCACACAGTGCAACGAACGGTGTACTTATTGTTTTTATACGCGTGAAAACAAGTTCATCGAACCACAATACGACATACTTGGCTATCTCGAGCAATTTAGAAAAAAGGGAAAGCTAAGAGGCAATAACTGGATTGATTTCAGTGGCGGAGAGCCAGCACTGCTCAAAAATCTCGATGAGATTCTGAGCTATTTTCTTGAAAACAAGTTAGGAACAGTTGTGGTGTACTCTAATGCCGTTAAGTATAGCCAGAGTATCTATGACGCACTAAAGAAAAACAAAGTTATCCTGACGACATCTCTCGACACTGGCCTGGCGTCCACATACAAGAAATTGCGGGGTGTCGATGCCTATTCCAAAGTCCTTGGGAACCTGATCAGGTACAGAAACAGTGGAACCAGCGGATTGTGGCTAAAGTATGTAATCTGCGACGTCAACAGGACAGAAGACGACCTGTGGAGCTTCATTACGGCGGTGCTAGCCATAAAACCCGATAAGGTAATGATCTGTCCGGATTTTGTGTTTGGGGAAAAGAAAATACCGGATGAAACTGTCGCGTTTGCAGCTCGATTGTGGTACTTGCTGGAAAACTTCACTGGATTCACGCCAGTTGATTACACAACGGCGTTCAAGGATTTGGAATACGAGAAGTACCGGGCAGATCTAAAGAACTCTATTCAAGAGTTGAAGCGTCGAAACCCGCTTGACAGTGAATACAAACTCAAAGAGCGGAGTTGGGTCCGCTCTTCAATGAACAGGATGATCATAGCTAGGGATCGGCTCCTACACAGTAGTGCGCGAGAGCGTATTTTGCCGAATGATAGCGTCCGCTTGAGATTCGCGAAGATTGCATGGAGTAAGACCTTCGGACGAATTCCGTTTCTGAGGGCTTAGAGGGGCGCGAGTAGGTCTGGCCCATTGGATGTTCTATGCTTTTTAGCACTTTACCGCACTCAGCCGCGAATCGGGCTTCCTGTCGATTAACTTAGGCTTGTGGCCTTTGCGGCTTTGGGGCTTTCATTTTCCCGGCGTGAAGCGCCGAGTTTTGCGGCTGCACTCAGAAGCTTACTTCTCAGAAACTTTCGGGGCAGAAGAAGTGCCGCGCCGAGTCGAGTCAGAGCGGGCAGAGTCCAGGACAGATACGGCAAGCAGGTGACGCTCCAGCTCAGCGTGTCTGACATGCTCGCGCCGCGTATTCGTGTCCAGACGAACTGGTTGGCGGTGGAGCGTGCAATGTGGCGCGTGCAGGCTGTTTTCAGTTCGGACAAATAGCGGGGGTCTGCACCAGCTTGCTGCGACGCATGGATCACTTCGTCGGCGAGCAATCGCGCCTCTCGCGCCCAGATCAAGGGCGACGTCCCGTGGGAAATGTTGTCATTCAGAGGACGGAAAAGGACGTAGTGGGACAGAACTCGTGGAACGCAGCCGACTGGTCCACGAAAAACTAACTTAGTCCAGAAAAACATGTCACCAAGGATGCGATCATCCGGTTGCGGGCCTAGCTCCAGTAACTCGCGAACGCGGGTTACGCAGGCGCACCAACTGAGTTCCCTTTTACCCGCGTAATGATTTGCGAAGAAATCAGCGCTGGGCTCCAAAGGCGGCCCAACGAGCGCAGGTACCTGCACATCTTCATAATGTACAGCGCATCCGGTATAGACGAAAGAAGCCTCCGGGTGCCGGTCGAAGGCGGCAAGAACCTCGGCGGCGAACTCTGGCTCCAGAAAATCGTCATCAGATAGGCCGAGGAAAAACTCTCCACGAGCCTGCTCCATCAGAAATCGGCCGTGCTTGGCAGCAGACATCGTCGAGGCGTGCCGAAACGTCCGCAATCCACGTCCTGCATAACGCTGGATAACGGTCGGCGTGTCATCGGTAGAGCCATTGTCAGAGACGAGAATTTCTATGTCGCGAGAAGATTGTGCCAGTGCGCTCTCGATGGCACGCCCAAGAAGCTCAGAGCGGTTCACCGTTGGGATGGCAATGGTCAGCCGAGGCTTTAGATTTGCTCTCTCTGGGGTGGCTTCGTGCATATCTCTTTTAACGAATATCCTGCTAGGTGCGGGAGTCGACGGGCAGTGGTTCTCCCGGCCCGTACTCAAAATTGGCGCGCTCTTGTTCGATGGCGAAAGGGCGTTTCTGCACCATCGTGTGAATTGCGCCGACGTACTCACCGATCATCCCGAGGAAAAGGAGATGAATGGATGCCAGAAAGAAAAATCCAATCAGGATTGGGGCAACGCCGAGCTCAAAGCTTTTCCAGAAGAGCAGTTTATAAGCTAGATATGCCAGCGAGATAAGTATCGAGATAATCGACCCGGCGAATCCCGCAAATACCGCCATACGCAGCGGGACCTTGGACAGATTGGTGATCCCAAGCATAGCCATGTCGTACAGCGTATAGAAGTTGTTTGCCGTTACTCCGCGCTTGCGTGTCGGCTGGTGGAAGGGCAGTTCCACGCGCGGGAATCCAAGTTCTGCGATCATGCCTCGGAAATACGGGTATGGGTCATCGAAAGACTTGATCAGGTCAACAACCCGGCGATCGTATAGGCCAAATCCGGTGAAGTTCTCGTAGGTTTCTATGCCCGAGAGACGGTTCACCAACCGATAGTAGCGTTTGCGAATCCAGAACATCAGGCTGTTTTCTTCGCTGGCGACCTTTACGCAAATAACAACCGGGACACCGCTCTCCCAATGATGCACCATATCCGCAATCATCTCGGGCGGATCTTGCAGGTCGGCAGCCATGCCGATGACAAGGTCTCCAGTTGCTTGATGGAATGCGTGCATTGGCGAACGTATGTGGCCAAAGTTGCGCGTATTCCGGATGACCTTGACGTTCTTATCCATGGCCGCCAACACTTTGAGCACTCCCCAGGTGTTGTCGGTCGAGGCGTTATCGATAAAGATGTGCTCGTAGCGAAAGTTGCCCAGTCCAGCAATGACCGCGCGGACACGTTCGTATAATTCGCGCACGTTCAGCTCTTCGTTATAGCAGGGCGTGACGACGCTGATCGTTTTCATTACTGCAGAGACTCTACTGGGAGCCGTACTTCCGCTAGCGCCCAGTTCCTTTCGTTTTTGATTCCGTTTCTTTAATCACCGGGTCGATGCCACGGTTGTAAATAGCAGCTCTCAGGGACGGAATGCTGGAATACGGACTGTCAATGTCACCGATCTGTATTGGTTCGTCTCGCAAAACGGGCTTCAGTAGGACTTCGCCGCGCATCAATTCGCGGCAGGAAATCTGCCCCTTTTGCAGAGGAATTGCCAGATAAACGTCGTCATCGCTCAGTATATGACCTTCCGGTAAATCCGTCTTGGCGTACACTCCGCGTACTAAAGCATCCAGATATTGGATCTCTTTGTTTCGTAAAAGACGCCTCTGGGTGCCGGGAGCTCCGCACATAAGCTTGGCACGATGGAAAGTTTTGAACCATTCATCAACCTGGTCAGGAAGCGAGCAGTAGGGTGAGACCTCGATCCCATCGCTATCGATGTCAACATGTCGTTCGAAAGTGCGAGCGCCCTTGGCATAGGCGATCAGCATCGAAGAAGTCCAGTCCTGATACTCGTGTGTTGAGAACCCAATGACGTGATCCGGATAACGATCACGCATGAAGTCAATCTGGTTCATCTCGAGTTCATGGTCTTCTGACGGATAGAGCGAGACGCAATGATTAATAGCAAGGGGGATGTGACGGTTATCGAAGAACTTCACCAGGTCGTCGATATCTTTCAGTGAAGACCCTCCGGTCGAAACAATAACCGGCTTCTTTGCGGTGGCGATCTTTTCGATCAACATCCAGTCGTTCAGGTCCGAACTTGCAATCTTAAGAATCTGAACGCCGAGCTTACAGCAAACATCCACGGACGCCTCGTCGAATGGCGTGGCCATGCTCATGCAGTTGGCATCGCGAATTGCTTTCACGAGAGTTGCGTAGTTCTCGAGTGTGAGCTGTGTATCGATTGTCTTTTTTATATAGCGAATGTCGCTGCGATCACGAAAATCGCGGTGAATGAAATTATTGACGTCGCGAAGCTGAATCTTGATCGCCGCTCGTACGTTGTTGAAGCGAACCACTTGGCCATACGCGCTGACAATCTTGAGTCCGCGCTCCATGCTGCCTAGATGGTTGTTCGCCATCTCCAGCACAAAAAGTTCGTCGAAAATATCTGCACTCGTCATAAGTTGACCAATCCTAATTACGACTCTATCCGTCAGTCCTGTTCGTAGCCAGTTCCTCAGCCGAAAGGAATGGATACATATCTTCAAGCGCGGGAGAAACTATCGTCCCGTCTGGTAAAACCTTGGATCGTGAGCGTGGCTCAAATTCCTGCTCCGGGTCAAGCAAAATATCGATCAGCGACGGTCCCGAATGGTCCAATACCTCTTGTACTATCTCCATCTGGTCCAGTCTGTCCACTCGAACGCTCGGAATCCCATATGCCGCACCGACCTTCACGAAGTCAGGAAATGAAACCCCGCTCTTCGCGCTCTCGCCCATCACTCGCCCGAAGAAATTCTTCTGTGTACTTCGGATCGACAGGTACCCACCGTTGTTCAGAACAATCAGCTTAATCGGCAACTGGTGATGTACTACCGTCTGCAGGTCCTGAATGTTGAGTTGCAAACTGCCGTCTCCTGCCAGACAAATCACTCTTTTCCCGCCCCGCGCTACGGCCGCACCAATCGCGGCCGGTAAGTCATGCCCCATGGAGGCTGCGCCGGAATTTGAGATAAGACGCTGGCCTTTGCGGATTTTCATCACCTGGAAAGGCAGAATGCAGGCGCTGGCGTTTCCGCAAATTACGACGTCGTCCTCCTTCAGCATTGTGGAGAGTAACTCCATGAAGTGATAAGGATTCAACGGTGGCCCAGATTGTCTCTGCCGATCCTGCACTACAGGATAGCGCGCCACCCGCTCGCGGCACCACTCCAGCCAATCGTCATGGTGCGGTGAATAGTGCTCAGCCTCGAGTGTTTCCATTAGTTTTGGAAGAAACACCTTAAGATCGCAAACAATACCTAAATCAGGCTTCACCAGAGGCTTGTCTAGCTCTGCGGGATCGATGTCCACCTGAATTTTGAAAGCGTCCTTAGCGAAGGAATCCCAGTTGTAACTTACCTGCCGCAAGTTCAGCCGTGAGCCGAGCACCAGTAGCACGTCTGAATTCTGTACCGTGAAATTTCCGGCGCGATCTCCAATCGTTCCCGGACGACCACCATAGAGTTTGTCGTCGCCGTCGATCAAGTCGTGAGTCCATGCCGTCGTGACCGGTATTCCCAGTTTGCGAATCACCTGCCCGAATTCATCCAGCGCCCCGGAGAGACGCACGCCGGTACCCGCGAGGATCACAGGTTTCTTTGCTGCTCGAATGCGGTCAACAACCTCCTTGCATTGCTTTTGCAATAGATCGCCATCGGTAGCGCGTTCATCCTCGTTAGGGTCATACGCGCGCAAAGTGGTTTCATCAATCATCGACGATTGCACATCAATCGGAATATCGAGCCAGCATGGCCCCGGTCTTCCTGATTTGGCTAAGTGCCAGGCGCGCTCCAAATGGTATCGAATCGAGGAGGGGTCACTTACCAGCACGGCGTACTTAGTGACACCTTTGACCATGGAGACAATATCCACTTCCTGATCGCCCAACTGGCGAAGCCCTTTCGTTCCCTCTGCGGTTGCCATACACGTCTGACGCTTCACCTGTCCAGAAAGTACAAGCAACGGGATAGAGTCTGTCCATGCACCAAACACGCCATTGATCGCGTTGATTCCGCCGGGCCCGGTGGTTACGTTGACCACACCAGTGACGCCCTTGATTCGTGCGTATCCCTCAGCGGCCATCGCCGCGACCTGTTCATGGTGGGTGCAAATGTACCGAATACGGGGTTCGTTTCCGATGCTGTCATTGAGGTGAATCGCCCCTCCACCGGTCATCATGAATATGTCACTCACACCCCAATCAGCAAGCGACTGGACGATGTAGTCCGAAACCTTCTTCATCTTCTGTCCTTCAATTCTGAGTCAAATCTTCAAGAACCAATTCTGTGTTCGGCGGATTGCCTCATGCAGTGAAACTTCGCAAGTCAGTCCAAGTTCCGCATGAGCTCTGGCCGTCGATGGAACATAGCGGTGCACTGGCCCCATTCCTGGGGTGCCCAGAATCTGTACTTCCACCTGTGGCCTTAAAACCTCTCCGACCGTGTGCGCCAACTCTCGAATGCTGACCGCCTGTTCTGACCCAACGTTGTAAGCACGTAGGGGAACTCCGCGAAACAGAATCGTCCAGAGCCACACCATCAGATCGGAAGCGTACATATAGGAGCGCAGGGCGGTGCCGTCTCCGTTTACCCGAATCGGCTTCCCATCCAACTGATCACGAATGAAATTACCGATCGCGAAATGCGCGTCCAGCTTCATATAAGGTCCAACAAAGGCAAAGCAGCGTGCGATCTTCGGTTCCAATTTCGATCCGCGAGCCACCAGTGCACACAGGAGTTCCGCCGCTCGCTTACCTTCGGCATAAGCCGACCCGGGGTCCAATGGATCGGGTCCTCCTGTGTAGTTCTCGGCGACGTGGCTCACTTCTGGAGACTGCGTTCCATACACGGCCCCAGAGCTCAAGAGAAGAAACTTACGCGAACCCGCATGCCTCGCGAACTCCAGGCATCTTCGAGTGCCCTCGACAATCGTGTCGAACATCAACGTCGGGTTTTGTGAATTGAGTTCCGCGCTGGCGTCGGTGGCAGCATGAATTACGTGTGAAAATTTTCCCGTAGGAAACTGAAAACTCCTCACATCTCCAACCAGTATCTCGACTGCCGGGTCTCCGGCCAGATGCGGAGCTTTGTTTCTAAAAGCCTGCGCATCGCGGGTGAGAATTGTCACTTGGGTGTTCAACTTCAACTCGCGATTTGCCCAGAGCACCGTCTCCATCAGCCAACAACCAAAGAAACCGGTCGCTCCAGTGATGAAAATCCGCTCGTCCCGCAGTTCTTCCCACAGCCCACACGTGCGCGCCAAGCAGTTATCAAGCTCGTCCTGAAGAAGCTGAGACATACGATTCTATTTGGGCCTTAGGTTTTCGATTCTATACTGGCGGGGTCTGAGACTCTCAAGCAATTTCCATTATGTATGCTCTAGAGAGCACCTACGCAGCGTAGGTAAAACTCGTTTGACCCATCTTCGCGCTTGGGGTAAGTTGGAAAGCCCAGGAGGCTCATGCTTTCAACTATCGGCCGTGCTGCTGCTCTGCTAGCCCTATGCCTGTCTCTCACCGCCGTCCCGCTTTTGGCCGAGGGCTTTCATCCTGTCCGAGCTCGTCACGCCATGGTTGCCAGCGTGCATCCACAGGCGTCCAGCGCTGGTGCTCAGATTATGCGCGAGGGTGGAAATGCGGTTGACGCAGCCGTAGCGACCGGATTCACCTTGGCCGTCGTGCATCCAGCGGCAGGAAACCTCGGCGGCGGCGGCTTCATGCTCTACCGCACGGCCAAGGGAGAATTGCACTTTCTAGATTTTCGCGAAAAGGCTCCCGCTGCCGCGTCTCGCGACATGTATCTCGACAGTCAAGGAAACGTGACCGCCGACAGCCGCTTTGGCTACCGCTCAGTCGGAGTCCCCGGAACAGTAGCGGGCCTCGTATATGCCGAGCGCCGCTGGGGAAAACTGGGCCTCGCCAAGGTCATGGAGCCAGCGATTCGCCTCGCTCGAGATGGCGTTCCGGTCACCCAATACGAAGCCGCGATGATGCACGATTCGGGGTTGGCCCGTGATCCCGAGTCCAAGCGAATCTTTCAGCGAGATGGCCGATTCTACGAGCAGGGCGAAATCCTGAAGCAGCCAGAGCTGGCTCGCACTCTCGAACGTATCTCCCGAAATCCAGGCGAGTTCTACCATGGTGAGCTGGCCGTGCAGATTGCGGCGGCGATCAAGCAGGGTGGAGGCCTGATCACGCCTGCCGATCTAGCCGAATATAAGGTTGTAGATCGCGTCCCCGTGCACGGAACCTATCGCGGTTACGACGTTTACAGTGCACCCCCGCCGTCCTCCGGAGGCATCGCTCTCATCGAGGCGCTTAACATTCTCGAAGGTTTTGACCTGCACGCCGCAAAGCGTAACTCTGCTCAGCACATCCACTTGGTGACCGAGGCCTATCGCCGTGCATTTTTTGACCGTTCCGTGTTTTTGGGAGATCCCGATTTCGTTTCCATTCCAGTCGCGCAATTGATTGATAAAAGATATGCCGCCGAGTGGCGTACCAGCATCAATCCCAGTAAGGCATCCGTCAGCTCTGAGCTGCAACGTCCTAGCATGGCGCTGCTCGATCAGGCAGCAGCTCTGCATACACCCTACGTGGGTCCAGAAAAAGAGAACACCACTCATTATTCAATTGTGGACGAAGAAGGCGATGCCGTTTCGGTCACAACAACGCTCAACGACTCCTTCGGTTCGCGAGCAACTCTGCCCGGTTTTGGATTTCTCTTGAATGACGAGATGGATGATTTCGCATCCAAAGTAGGAGTGGCGAATATGTACGGACTCATCCAAGGTGAGGCAAATGCGATTCTTCCGGGAAAACGTCCGCTCAGTGCGATGACTCCAACAATGGTAGTGAAAGACGGACGTTTGCTGCTGGTGTTAGGTTCTCCGGGCGGTCCCACCATCATCACCACGGTTGCCAATGTTCTTACCAACGCTGTAGATTTCGGCGAAGACTTGCAGCGTGCGGTGAATGCCCCGCGCTTCCATCATCAGTGGATGCCTGACGAATTGAGAGTTGAGGGCTGGCAACTCTCGCCAGACACTCTCGAAATATTAGAAAAAATGGGCCACAAAATTAAGCGTACTGATTCATGGGGAGATGCCGAGTGTGTTGCAATTGACTGGAAGTCTGGTGATCGCCTCGGCGCAAGTGATGCGCGAAACGGTGGCAGCGCAGTAGGTTGGTAAAGGAAGCGGAGCGAACTAATGTTAAAGGCAATCTCGACGCACGTTCATCTACGGGAGCGACTTCATCCTGGAATTCTTGAGAGACTGGCCGGAGGCGGGGCCGCGGCAATTGAAATCTTTGCCATGCGCGGACACTTCGATTACGGCAGCGTACAGCAGGTTCGCGAAATAGCCTCCTGGTTCAACTCCCGCGAGGGCGTCGTATTTCATTCCATGCACGCACCCATCTTCTCTTCTGGCGAGTGGGGACGCTCAGATACTCCGCCGCTCAACATCGCCGGACAGGACCGCAAGGAACGGATCGAAGCGATGGACGAGATCAAGCGAGCCATTGAGGTTGCCGAAGTAATCCCGTTTCGTTTTCTCGTGATACACGCCGGAGTGCCCGGAGATTATTACGATGAACACAAGTTTGAGGGTGCGCTGACTTCCATCGAGCATCTGCGTGCTTTTGCCAAGCCTCTCGGAGTGCACCTACTCTTGGAGAACATCCCCAACGAACTCACCGCACCGGAGAGGCTGATGAAACTGATCCAGACTCTCCACTACGACGACATCGGAATCTGTCTGGATCTTGGGCACGCTCACTTGGAGCCCGGCGTGGAATCGGCGATTGAAACCATGAAGCCCCTCATCCGTTCCGTCCATGTCCACGACAACCACGGCACAAAAGACGAACACCTCTGGCCCGGCGAAGGTACCATCGACTGGAAACATACCGTGGAATCTCTACGGACGGCTCCTCAAGTCCCTGCATTGGTTCTGGAAATCGAAGGCGATTCCGAGGGCAACCCTGAGTACGGAAAAGTCGTAGTCGGCAAAATGCAAACGGCCTGGGGGACTCTCGAACTCAATTCCTGAGTTCGTAAGTTCCATTTTGATTCCACCTTTGCAGAATGTATGCGTTCGTGACATTCGTCGCCCTTACCTGCCATCTAGGGTCTCTCAATAAATGAATTCCGTGACGGATGTCACACAGACGTCTGTCGCGGAAGGAATATCATAGGTGTGCTGGAGGCAGGCATTGGGCCGAACTGCGCGCCGTGCTCGCTTCCGATCATCTCAAGGACGGACATATGGCAGAAGCAAACGGGAGCAACACTTCCCAGAGTTGGACAAGCACGCAGGCATACGTCATGGCAGTTCTTTGCCTGCTGGTAGGATGTGCAGTAGGTTACTTGCTACGTGGTTCCGTGGGTGGTAGCAGTGCTCCCGCACCGGTCGCAGCCGCTCCAGATCAGCAACAGGGCATGCCGCCCGCAGGTATGGGCGCTGGTGGTGGTATGGGACAGGGACAGGAAATGCCTTCCCCCGAGCGCCTGAAGGCAATGGCAGATAAGCAAGCCGCGCCGCTCCTCGAGCAGCTTAAATCCAAACCCAACGACCCAGCACTACTCTCGCAAATTGGCAACGCATACTACGACGCACAGGTATTTCCCGTAGCAATTGACTACTACCAGAAGTCCCTGGCGATCAATGGTAAGGACGCAGGTGTGCGCACAGACATGGCGACGGCATTGTTCTACAGCGGCGACATCGATCATGCCATCGCCGAGTTTGATCACGCACTCAAAGACGACCCAAAGAACGGTAACGCCCTTTTCAACCGCGGAATCGTAAAGTGGAAGGGAAAGATGGACGTGACCGGAGCCGTTGCCGATTGGGAGAATTTGCTCAAGCAAGATCCCAACTACGCGCAGGCCGATCAGGTCCGGATGTATGTTGCGCAGGCAAAGAAACACGCCAACATCAAGCCCGGCCAGAAGACCGACAAGCCAGCAATGTAGTTCACGCGCTAACGCTTTAGTTCTGAACAGACTTTGGAAGCGGTGCTCTGATTTTTGGAGCACCGCTTTCGTTATAGTGAACCGGAACGGCCCGCCGTCTCCGCACGAACTGGGGCATCGGTTTAGGGATGTTGTTTGTCACGGACCGCAAGATTCCGTATATCGGGTGAGAATTCCATAAATGCATTGCTGGCCATTCTCCCCAGTACTCCCATAACGCTTCTCAGCAACGCGTCGCTTGCGTGCGCGTTGCTGTCAGGTCTCCAAGTATTCGACAAGAAGTTGTTGGCAGGGATCGCCACATACCGCGAATAAGCAGGCATTGTGCGGCTATTACGGTTCTCTGCCAGAAGCGTCATCTTGATGACGTGACCAATCCTGTTCTTGAAAGGCTGTCCTGCGGCACGGAAATACCGAGGATCTTCTCCCCATAGGGATCCGAGACTAGCCTCAATCGCATTGCTGGAGGAAACACCCGTTAGCCGCAGGCCATATCGTTTGCCAAACCCCTCCCAATGTGGCCCATACTCCTTGGGAGAGTCGATCCCGGTGCCATACCCCGCGCTGAACAAGCCCGTTCCCAAGCTCTGCGGACCGATGGTGTTGTATGCAAACCAATTGAAACGTCCGCGCCCAGTGATCGGCTGATATCCAGGTACGGTGCCGTCAGCCTGTGCTTCTTCCCGGGGATGTACTACCTGTGCTTCTTCCACGGGATGTACTTCCTGTGCTTTGGCTTGGTCCGCAGTCGCGAACAGAAGCGCAGTTGTGGCGATAAGAATAACGAAAAGAGAGGCGTTCGGCTTGTGTTTCATTCGCTTTATATCTGGATGTTGATTCTGAGTATCAGGATGGCTTTTCACTCAGAGCCTTCTTCGAACAGATCGCGCGGGAAGACACCTGCTTTGCCGGAAAGAAGATAGAAGGATCAGAAGGAGTCATTGTGCATCTAAATGACACGCATATATAAATTACGAGACGGGATTGGAGAAGCGCGATGAAAGCAGTTGTCTTGCACGAGTACGGTGGTCCCGAAAAACTCAAATTTGAAGCCAATGTTTCTGATCCGCAGGTCAGCGGCGACACCGTGTTGATCGCAACTGCGGCAACCAGCGTCAATCCCATCGACTGGAAGGTTCGCTCCGGTGCCCGGCAGAAGGATTTCCCCTTATCTTTCCCAGCGATTCTTGGTCGCGATGTCAGCGGCATCGTTCGCGCCGTCGGAGCAAACGTCATGCACTTCAAACCCGGCGATCGCGTGCTCGCATTCGGCAACAACACCTACGCCGAACTTGTGGCCGTGCCGGAATCAACCGTCACACATCTTCCCGATGGCGTCGACCTCATCGATGCCGCCGCCATTCCGCTCATTGCGTTGACAGGCGACCAACTGGTGCGCCACGCCGCGAATGTGCAGCGCGGACAAACAGTCTTGATAACCGGGGCACTGGGAAGCGTTGGGCGAGCCGCAGTGCACACAGCCAAAAAGATTGGTGCACAGGTCATTGCTGGGGTGCGCAAGCAACAATTGCAAGATGCGCTCGCGCTCGGCGTTGCTTGCGTTGTGGCAATCGATGACGACGATGCGATCGCCAAACTTGAGCCGGTCGACGCAATCGCAGACACGATTGGCGGCGAGGTGGCAGCCAAATTGATCGTCAAAGTGAAACCAGGAGGCCATTTCGGATACGCTTCCTTCCTTCCCGGAGGAACAGCCGAGGCGCATCCTCACCTCAAGATCAAGCGCGTTCAAGCGCATCCCGACGCATCCAAGGTGCGCGAGTTCATCGATGATGTACGCGATGGAAAATTCATTCTGCCAATCGCGCTTCGTTTGCCGTTACGCGATGCAGCGAAGGCCCAAGAGCTTGCGGAAAAGGGTGGCGCAGGAAAGATTGTCCTGCTGGCGGCATAATTGCGCAGCCCTGCCTCGCTGCTTGATTGAGCTACAAGTTTCCGGAAGAACTTGCAGATCTAACCCTTGGGCTCCATTTCTCCAGCACTTCCGCAAGGCGCTGCAGGTCCACGGGCTTCGAGATGTAATCGTTCATTCCCACGCGAATGCATTTGTCTCGTTCATCGGACATCGCGTGGGCTGTAATCGCGATAATTGGGATCTGCGAATTGCTTGACTCGCGAATACAGCGCGTCGCTTCATAGCCATCCATGACCGGCATCTCGCAATCCATCAGCACAAGATCATACCGAACCTCTTCCAAGGCTCTGAGTGCTTCGGCACCGTTCGCAACGGCATCAGCTTTGTGGCCGAGCTTTCCCAACTGTGCGAGCGCCACAAGCCGGTTGATTGAGTTATCCTCGGCAACCAAGATTCGCAAGTCAGATCGTTCACTGGCGATCTGACGCGCGGGAAGCACCGATTCTGTCGTACGGGCTGGCGCGATCTCCGTGCTGATTTCAAACACGACGGTAAACCAGAAGGAGGAGCCATTGCTTTCCTGGCTCTCGGCCCCAATCCTTCCGCCCATCAACTCGACAAGTTGTTTGGAGATAGCCAGCCCGAGCCCCGTGCCGCCATACTTCCGAGTCGTGGAATCGTCCGCTTGCATAAAGGGGGAAAACAGGGTCGCGAGAATCTCTGGTGGCATCCCAATTCCCGTGTCGGTGATGGTGAAACGAATGGTTGCTGTGTCTTTAGATCGACCTGCCAGTACTGCCGCCAAGCTTACCTTGCCATGCTTGGTGAACTTAATGGCGTTTGCCGTGAGATTGGTCAACACCTGCCGGAAACGATGGATATCGCCACGCAGTATCTTCGGAATTTCCGGTGACACAAGAGATTCGAACTCGAGTCCCTTTGCGTCCGCCTCTACAAGCAAAGGCTCGATGACACTCTCGACGATCTGGCGTAGATCGAAGCTCAGTTTTTCAAGAGCAATCTTTCCTGCCTCAATCTTTGAAAGATCCAGAATGTCGTCGATCAAACTAAGCAAAAATCGTCCGCTGGTCTGAGCTACTTCAGCAAAGCTTCGCTGCTCAGAACTGAGTTCTGTTTGTAGAAGGAGTTGAATCATTCCAATGACGCCATTCATCGGCGTGCGAATTTCATGGCTCATGTTGGCCAGAAAACGGCTCTTCGCACGGTTGGCCGTGTCGGCACCTTGCCGGGCGTCAATCAGTTCTGCCTCGTAGCGTTTTTGTTCTGTGATCTCCTCCGCAATTCCTACGACGCGATTCAGTTGCCCGCCCTGGTCACGAATCGGGAAGGCTCGATTTCGTATCCATTTTTCATTCCCCTCGGGAGTTCGGATGCGGTATTCCGTTTGGACAGACTCTCCCTGCAGTTGTCTGTAGAACATTAATCGAACCCGTTCCAGATCATCCGGGTGGATCGACTCCTGCCAGATCATCGGATCCCGATAAAGGCTGTCGCAGGTTCTGCCCCATATCTGTTCATATGCAGGGCTGATGTAAAGTATCTTGCCACCTTCCAACATCCAAAATGCTTCATGGATGTTGTCCGTCATCTGGCGAAACTTCTCTTCACTCCTCTGTAATGCTTGCTGAGAGTTCTTGCGAATCGTAATATCTCGGCAGAACCATACGCGTCCCAGATACTGACCATTAGAGTCATTGCGCAGACTGGTGGAGTAACGTTCGAGTGTACGGCCGTCTTTCAATTCAATTTCGCAGAAGTCATCCTGATCCGGATCGGCGTAGAGTTCTTCAACCCGCAGCAAAAACTCCTCGGGATCTTCTACGCGATCGAGGCCTTGTGACAAGATCTGCTGATCATGGAGACCCGTGGCTGTATCTGGCACAGCAAGTGCGACATCTGGCACAGGAATCTGCCAGATATCAAGAAACCTCTTGTTGCGCAAGACAATGATTCCGTCATGGTTGACGACAAGAATTCCGTCGAGCGCGTTTTCGTGGATCGCATGTAGAAGAGAGTGTTGAAACTGGGCTGCTTCCTTGGCGTGGTTGCGCTCGGTGATGTCATGAACAATGCTGGAAATAGCTTTTACTTTTCCCTCGTGATCCCTTATTGGATACGCAGTAAGGGAAATGTCAATTCGCCGTCCGCTTTTGTGTAGGAATACACTCTCATGTTCTCGGAGGTTCTCGCCTTGCACCAGTCGCGCCAGAACTTTTCCCATCCTGCCGAGCTTTTCCTGCGGAACGATCATGGACATGTGTTGTCCGATCGCCTCGCTGGCAGAGTGCCCGAAGATCGCTTCTGCACCACGGTTCCATGTAAGGATGATTCCATCCGGAGAACAGGCGACAATGGAGTCGCTGGCACTCTGTGCAATCGCCTCGAGGAAGGCGCGCGCTTCCTCCGCTGCTCGTCGCTCAGTCACATCCTGCTTGATGGCTATATAGCTGACAATATTGCCGTCCGCGTCCAGCACGGGCGAGATCTTGGTTTCCTCGGCGTAGTAAGTTCCGTTCTTGCGGCGATTGATTAACTCTCCACTCCAAACCCGCCCAGACTGAATAGTGCTCCAGAGTTCTTTGTAAAATTCCGCACTCTGGTGTCCTGACTTAAGAATGCGCGGGGTGTGCCCAGAAATATCGGCATTGGTATATCCGGTCATTTCGGTAAAGGCCGGATTGACATACTCAATCCGACCGCTCGCATCCGTGATGACGATGCCGTTTGCCGCTAGCTCTACTGCGGCCATCAGAGAGGCCTGTCGGATACCACCCATTTCCTGACCCACAGAAGACTCCGGTGAGAGTTAGCTCTCTTTCATAGGTATCGGCAGGCCCAGCGAATCAGTTCAATATATCGACAATGAACCATCCGCCCATCCGAGCAGTGGACTTCTGGACCGCCTAGCTCTTCTCGTGGTTGTAACTGCCCAGCGGTCATGCCAAGACTGACACTGTACTTTCGTCTTCGTCATCCAGCATAAGAGCCGCAGCCACTTCGGCCATGTTTGTCCTACTCAGCATCATCGTTGCAAAACCGGAGGCGGTCGCAGAAGGTGAGGACTGCAGCGCGGAACTTGCCGTCAAAACCGATGCCGTGGCGCTCGCCCCAACACCTACCGGCTGATCGAGCTTCTGCGCGAAGTACTGATAGACCTGCCCGACACTGCGGGCCTGGCCATCTGCACCATAGAAAATCGAAGAATTAGATTTTGCCGCCCCTGGCACGAGATCGGCGGCTGCCACGTTCGGATTTGCGCGCATTGCTTTTAGAAGTGATCCTGCGCCACTCGCCCCAAGAAAATGTGCAAGGTAAAGTTCCGTGGGCCCTATAACGCCACCCACACTTTTCTGTAGGGATTGCGCATTTGAGTTATTAAGCTCACACGCCATTTCAGCAGACACCTGCGGATCTTTGCGCAGATCCAAGATCGCTTCCCGCGATGCGGAATCCCCTACGTATAGGGTCCCGTTGGTGCCTGTCTGTATCTGGGCCGCGTAGTTGCCGAGCCCGTATTCCGCTCCGTGGGTTTTGACCGTCTGGAGCCAAGTCTGCTCAGTGAACTGGAATAGCCCCGCTGCGCTACTCGTCCCGGATTTAGCGTTTGGATTCAACCCGCTTTCCATACCAGCCGTGCGTAGAAGATAGTCAAACCCCGAACTTGTCTGAGCGGCGGTCCTGATCGCCTGAACCACGCTCTGTGTTCGCGCGCAGCCATCCGCCTGCCGCGTTAGGTTTTGCTGGTCTGAAACTGAGTTCAAGATTTTCCCACCACAACTAAAACAGTTTGCAAGCCGCATGCCAAAACAGAGCGATTCATCGCTCTGTTCATTAGCGCGTTCTCATTTTTAGATTTGGGAGGTTACTCCTGCGGTCCATATCAGGACGGCGACAACCCAGTTGCATTCCAGGATTGCCACCCATGACTGGCCTGCGCGTGATGTCGGAAAGTTCACTGTGTAGTGAGTTCAGAGCGGGCATAGCGACAGTCGCGTTCGCCCGCTCTGCTGGATGCTACCTTTTCACCTGTTTCTTGTGTGCCGTTTTCCTTGCTTTCATTGCCGCCCGCGGAACGGCCTTGACCTTGGCTTCGTCCACTGCCTTGGTGCCTGCCCCCGGAAAGTTCGCACCGGCCGGAACGATCCAGAGTTTGACCGTCTTCCGGCCGCGTCCTGCGCGCGGTTTAATCCGTGCTGGATCAATCCCCTTATCCTTGCTCAGGTATTCCTTTGTGTTCACGGCGCGCAGCGCTGCAAAGTTCGGAACCTTTTTGTTGCCCTTCCTTACCGCGCTTTCCTTGGCAGTTGCATATCCAACCACCACGCCTCTCACGTCCGGCGAGGACGCCAAAGCATCCGCATAACGGTCTAATTCGGCTTTTGCCATGTTATCCACGCGGGTCGGGCGTTTCGTGTCGTGCAAGAATGCGACGCTGCCGAACTTATTCGCCCGCAGAGGCAGAGCGGACTCCACCGAGGTGCTAGCGTTACCAGTACTTGCGTTGTTTGCACTTGAAGTTTTTTCTGCTGTTGCCGCCGCCGGAGCTGGCACCGGTTGCTGCACTTTCGCTGTTTGCACTGACGTCGCCGCAGTTGGCTCTGATGCTGTCTGCACTGGCACTGCTGGTGCGACTGCTTCCGGCGCTGGGGCTGCTGGAGCTGACGCATTCGGTTCTTGCGCCGCTTGTGCTGGCGCAGCCGGTCTTGCATTCACTGCGAATGTTGCTTGGCAGCTCGCTTTCTGCTGATGTTTTCCTTTGCCATTGTCTTCCACATTGGCGCTTATCGTGTAGTCGCCTGATTCCACGCCCGTGGTATCTACCGACGCGGCTGCCGAAGTTCCCTCAACCTTGCCCCCGGTGCTGGCATAGCTGTACCGGAGGATGCGCTTGGGAAGGAACCCCTTCGGTGCTACGTTGATCTTGACCGGCACTCCCGCGTCCACCGACGGCTGGTCAGTGCTGCAAGCCGCGCTCACGTCACCTTCCTGGGTGGTTTGTCCGAGGTGGTAGATCAAACCCGACTGCACCCGGACCCCGCTGAAATAGTTGCTCTGCGAACTCGCGGAGGCGGCGGTGTAGTTGGTGCTTACGTAAGAGATCTGGAAGGGGCGAATTGAAAACCTGTCATTGATCTTTACATCAATCCCCGCGCCAAAAATATACGTAGGCGTGTTCTGCGTAGGGAAGCCTTTCGGGCTGAAATGCTGGGCACCCAGCAAACCCTCGGCAAACGGAGAAAAGTGTCCAATAGGCAGTTGAAACCGTGGCCCCACCGCGAAGTCGTGGGCCTTAGCGGAACTATTGTAGTGTCCGCTTACATCCACCACCAGTCCTGTCCAATTACCGGTTCTAAAAATGAGCTGTCCAGCCCAGCCGTCAGTAAAGTCTGGCACCTTGACACCGTTCACGGTCCCACCGGCTCGATACCCGGAGTATCCGCCAAACACTTCGGCCTTTGGTCCGACAGAATCCTGGGCCGCCAACAGTGAGGGTGCGCAAAGAGCAAGTGAAACAAGAATCACGGATAAAGAACGGCAAAAGAACATTCAAGCCTCCGGTCAACAGCAGCAAATCATAGCGGACATAGTTCCCCCGCTGTCGCGCCGTATTCACGCACCGCTTCAGGAACCAGAGACCGACTCTCGGCTCAAACTCTCATATAAACGGGCGTTTGTGCGATCATACGGTGCTTTGCGATGCTTGAAAAAGGAATTCTGATACGAAGAAGAGCGAGATGAGAAACGCTTGTATCGAGATAGTTACCCCATGTGAAGGAAGGACCGAGCACCCAAACTCGGTGTTCTGCATTCACTTATTAAGTCCCAATCTCGTGCAAAAAAGTACTTAGAGCGCTTCTACGATAGCTGTATCCATAAGTCGGGCGCCCCAGGTGCGCGCCGATGATTTTTTCGGCGATAACCTGGGAGACAGTGCTCTCGGCCTCGAAAGCCTCTTTCATTGCTCCGGTTTTCGCCAGCTACACCTTCCCGGGAACTGCTCTAAGGACGATGGCGATTATTTCCTTCTGGCCTGATGGCGAAAGCTTCCGGCCAGAACTTTTTGATCCCATGGCGTTTTGTATTCCACTTTGGGCTGAGTGTATTGGCGCAATCGCCGAATGGGGAATTTGACGTAGGAGCGGCTCGTGCCTGTGTTAGAAGCCGCAGCAATCGTCGCGACAACCCGTCAGACTCCCGATGTGCGGCTTCTTTTGATTTTTGCTAAAAACGACTATCTTCTTTGGTTTCAATTCCTTATGGCCGCTTGCGGAGCTTTCGTCAGGGGGCAGTGACAAACGGCGAAGCAATTGCATGCTCACATGGCGTGAGGTAGTTGTGAACAAGGTAGTGAAGTCAGTCTCGGTCATGATTCTCGTAGTGATGTTCTGCGCAGCGGCTTGGGCTGGTGTTCACCCAGTGCCCCTGGACCCTAAGCAGGATCCGGCGACCTGTGCGCAGTGTCACGAAGACAAGACCAAGGGGAAGTCGGTCCATTCGGCAATGGCCATGGGCTGTACCAGCTGTCATGAGATTCGGGTTAACAAGGATATTACCCGCACTAAACTCATCACCACGACGCCTGTCGCCCTCTGTATTACCTGTCATGCCGACAAGAAAGCTGCGGATCTCAAGGGTAAGGTTCATCCCCCGGCTGTTCGCGATTGCATAAAGTGCCACGAGCCGCACGCCAGCGACAACAAAAATCAGCTTCTCAAGTCTGAGAGTGGTGACTCCAAAGATACGAATCTCTGTCTTAGCTGCCACAAGATTGGCGTCGATGTCCCGAAGGATGGTAGTCGCCATGCAGCTTTAGATATGGGCTGCGACACCTGCCACGTTACTCATAAGACCGGCGAACGCGGCAAGCGCGAATTTGATTTCCATCTCACCAAAGACGCCCCCGCTCTCTGTATCGATTGTCATGATCCTAAAGACGCGACCATAGTCAAGGCGCACCAGGGGCAGCCTTTTGAGAAGGCCGACTGCCTGACCTGCCACGACCCGCACCAGTCCAGTGGAAAAAAGTTGATGGCAAAGTTCACCCATATGCCATTCGCTGGAGGCCAGTGCGATTCCTGCCATGCTCCGGCGAAAGATGGCAAGGTTGTGCTAACTCAGGAGAGTTCCAAGGCGCTCTGTTTAACCTGTCACTCAGACAAAACAGATCAAATTGAAAAGGCAAAGGTTCAGCATCCCGGCGCAGCTGGGGATTGTACTGATTGCCATAATCCCCATGCGAGCAGCCAGCCCGGCTTGCCAAAGACGAACGGTGTCGACATCTGCCTCACCTGCCACACCGATCAGGCGGAGCAGGGGAAAAAGGCGCACTTGCATCATCCAGCGTATGAGCAGGCATGCTCTACCTGTCACGAGCCGCATGGCGGAGATAATCTCCATCTGCTTCGTGCTAAAACGCCCAATGCTCTGTGCTTGGAGTGCCACGGCCCCGACGCCAATCCGACGGCTTTGAGCGCGGACCACTTGGAAACGATCTTCGACGGAAAAGTAAAGTTGCCGGAAGGTTACTTCAGCAAAGTGGTTCGGTTGCCTTTGAAGTATGGATTAGGGCACCCGGTCGACAAGCACCCGGTCTCTGACCAGATGGACCCGACCGATCTGACAAAAGTTAGAGTCGCGATCAACTGCCTAACTTGCCATCAGCCTCACTCGTCAGCCAAGCCTGACCTGTTGGTGAAGGATCAAGAAAATAACATGGCTTTCTGTGCAAGCTGCCATAAGAACTTACAACAGCGTTAATGTCATCAGGAGTTGCGGGGATGTTTGCAGTCAACAACAATTCGGTTTTGGGGCGTAAATGGATCACCGTGGTCCTGGTCTTGGCGGCATTGATGTTCACGCTTCCATCCTTCGGCTTCGATAAAAAGAAGAAGGCCAAAGAAGACGCAGCTCCGAAGCCAACATCGGTTGTTGACTTCTCTATGTTTGTTTGGCCCAATCCTCCCGCGATAACACGCGTAAAGTTCACGACTTACTACTCAGGAGATAAGTTACAGATCGACACTCCTGCACAGGCGAAGAAGAAGAATCAGGCGTCGTGGATGGATCGTCTTGCGGGAACGCAGGCACAGTCAGAAAAGCTCAAGCCGCACTTCATGTTTATCAATCCCTATGGCATGGCAGTGGACTCCAAGGGGCGGCTCTATGTTGCCGACTGGAAGGTTGGGGGCATCTTCGTATTCAACACCGAAACCAAGGATACGGAGCTAATCAAAAATGGAGTGACAGCGCACTTCAGTCGCATTCTTGGTCTCGCAATCGACGACGATGATCGTTTGTTCGTCGCTGACGCTGATCTCCGGCATGTGCTGGTCATCAATGCAAACCGCAAACTGGAAGCCAGCATCACCGAAGGTCTTGTGAGTCCCGGTGGACTGACCATTGACACCCAGAATCGCCTGCTCTACGTCTCTGATGTAGCGACCGATCAGGTGATCGTGTATGACGCCGACAGCTTCAAAATAATTCGCAAAATGGGTACGCCAAACAAGGCTCATACCCTGACGGGACCTGGTGATTTTGCGAAGCCCGGCGGGATGGCCGTTGATAAAGATGGCAATCTCTACGTGGCAGACACCTTGAATAATCGCATCGAGATTTTCGATGCGGATGGCGGATTCGTAATGCAGGTGGGAAAGAACGGAGATGGCCCCGGAGATTTCGCGCGCCCCAAAAGTGTAGCCGTGGATTCTGACGGGAATATCTGGGTCGCAGATGGCATGCAGGATCGGGTTCACGTGGTGAATCGTGAAGGTCAATTGCTCACCTATCTGGGTGGAAAGCACGCGAAGATACCAGGCGACTTCTCTGGATTAGTCAACGTATTCATCGACAAGAATGATCGCGTCTTTACCTCGGAGATATATCCGGGAAGGGTGCAGCAGTTCCGCTACTTCACGAATGCGGAAGCCGCAGCCGAGAAAGAGCGACGCGAAAAAGAGGCTGACGAAAAGGCAGCGGCCAAGCGCAGATCGAAGAGCGCAGACGCGAAACCTTCGCCAGCACCGGCGCAGAGTGAAGCTACCCCTGCGAAGCCATAGATTCCGCGGAGCAAGAACCGCGAACAAGCGTTAACCTAAGGCGCATAAAGCGTCCACGGCCAAACGGAAGAAGCAGGTATTACCTGCTCAAGTAACAAAGTGCAGTAGCTGTACTAAATCAGGAGGTTTCACTTGAAAAAGGCATTGTTAGTAGCTTTCGTTGTTCTGGTCGCCATGAGCTTCGCAGTGGCACAGAGTTTCGCTCCGACGACAGACGTATTGGGCGCTCACCAAAATGGTGGCCGTGGTTGCGCAGGCTGCCACGCTCCTCACAGCGGTTCCCGCGGCGCCGGCCAGGCCGGTGGTGCCGACTCAGGTAACTATGCTCTTTGGGGCCAGGATGTAACCCCGATGCTTGGCCAAGTCCTGTCCTTTGGTGATGTGGGCGCACGTGCGACCATTGAAGTATTGCCTGCTAGCCTGACGGCTGGTACCGAAGAAACCAGCGGAGTTCTTCTCTGCCTTTCCTGCCACGATGGTAACTTGACCAAGAGCAACATGATGGCAAAGCAGTCTTACGAGCAGGTGCTCGGAACTCTGCCTACCACCTACGGCTCGCAGCCAATCCCGACCCTCCTCGGCAACGACGGATCGACCGCTGGCAACTACAACAACGATCACCCGGTGGGTATCAATGCCGTCATCAGCACCGGAAACGGTCTTGTTTCCACCGCTGGCGTTCTGACTGTGACCACTGGTTCCAACTACGCACAGTTTGTCGCGAACTACGGCTGGCCGGCATTGGCTCCTGGAAAGTACAGCAAGCCCTACGGACAGAACGTGGCCGCGAACACTGAGTACGTTGTTTGCACCACCTGCCACAACCAGCACGTCATGAACGTTTATACCTCGACCGCTGCAAGCCCGATCGTCGCCGATGGCGGTGGTAGCTACTATGCCACCTACTTCTTCGTGAACGGTCCTTACAACCCGGGCGCCGTTGTTACCAACGGAACCGCAGCTTCGACCACCCAGTTCTGCCGCCAGTGCCACTTTGGCGAAGCGAACGAAGCCAACAACGCACTGACCATCAAGACCACGTTCTAATTGTTTGACTAGGACGGTTTGTATTGAGGGAGAGAGAGCAGTTTCTCTCTCCCTTTTTTCGAGCACAAGGCGAGGTTCCATGAATAACAGGCTTCCACTTAGCATCCTGCTCCTGGCAACGATTTCTTCCGCATCTGCCCAGGTTGCTTCTCACGCGCAGGCAAAGGCCACACCTATGGCATCCGCTCCAGTTGCACAGGCGGCGCCAATCGCAATCAAACCTGTGGCGCGCGTAAATGGCGTGGTGCTGACGAATCAGGATCTGCTGCGGGAGATGTACGAAATCTTTCCGTATGCGCGAGTGCATAACGGTTTCCCAAAGGCACAGGAACCACAGATCCGCCAAGGCGCGATGGACATGATCGTCTTTGAGGAACTGGTTTACCAGGAAGCAGCGCGTCGCCATCTTGCCGTTTCGCCCGAGAGCATTGCCCGCAGCGAGAGGGAGTTCCGCAAGCAGTTCCACAGTGAGGCGGAGTTTCAAGCCTATTTAAAGGCGGAGGTAGGTGGCAGCCCTAAAGTGCTGCGCGAAAAGATCAAGCGCTCCTTGATGATTGAAGCCCTCTTGAAGTCGGAAGTAAGCACCAAGATGGCCATCTCGGAAGCCGACCTGAAAGCCTACTACGACAAGAACTCGTTGCGTTTTCAGCATGGCGAGAGTGTCTCGATTCAGACCATTTCCATTCTGCCTCCTAAGAATGCAAATCCCGAGCAATTGCGTGAGGCCCGTAAGCGTGCCGACGACGCAAATCGTCTTGCTCAAGCTACGAAGACTTACGAAGACTTTGGCATGTTGGCCGAGAAGGTATCAGACGATGATTTCCATGTCAGGATGGGCGACCACAAGTCCGTGGAAATCGCTAAGCTTCCCCCGGAAATAGTAGCGGCCATCAAGACGATGAAGCCTGGGCAAGTGAGCAAGTTAATACAGCTGGGACCCAATTTCAGCATTGTTCGCGTGAATGCCCATCTGTTAGCCGGGAAAACCAAATTCGAAGAAGTGAAGAAGGAATTGCGTGATGAACAGCAGAAGATTCGTTATAACCAGCTCCGCGCAAATCTAAACCAAAGACTAAAGAAGAATGCAAAAATAGAAATACTCTGAGCGTGCTAGTAACTAACGGACACTTGATAGGTAAAGAATTTGAAGAAGCGAATTCAGAGCGTGTTGTTCATGTTGACAGGGTTTGGAGTATTCCTCTGTCATGCGACGGCACAGGTTCAGTTGGGCAGTAACCTTCAAATGTCCGCAAGCGGAAGCCTGACAGCAGGCTATTCGGGGGGCTATGGAAGCGAAAGCTCCAGTTCACATTCTCTGGATCTAGGCGGGAGTGGAAGCATAAACGGTTCCTACTACAATCCAAACTTTGCGTCGTTCCATATCCTTCCCTATTATGATCAGTCGCGCACTAACTCGAACTATCAGTCGATCGGTGGCAGCAGCGGAATCAGTAGCGATGTGAATCTATTCACGGGTAGTCATTTTCCTGGCACCATTGGTTACCAGAAAACTTACAACAGCACGGGTACATACGGCGTGGCAGGTTCTCCAAACTTCACTACTCACGGGAACGGACAAGGGTACGATGTCGCATGGAGTGTGTTGCTTCCAAACCTGCCCACCCTTTCGGTTTCTTATATGGCAGGAAGCGGAGATAGCAATATCTATGGGTCAAGCTCGCAATCTTCGTCGAACACAAAGAATTTCAATCTGAGATCATCCTATGCCATTCTTGGTTTCAGGACCGACGCATTTTATACGCATGGGGCGACCCATGGCGACTATCCGCAGGTGCTGACCGGTATTACAACAGATGAGATTTCGGATTCCTTCTCACATTCCGAAGGTTTTGATGTGTCGCACATTCTTCCCATCCATGGCTCATTCAACGCTACCTTTTCCCATTCAAATTACGGTAGCAAGTTCATGAGTACAGATAACAGCAATAACTCGACAAACACCGCGACCGCAGCGGCGTCGTTTCGCCCTGAAAGCAAACTAACGTTCTCGGTAAATACGACTTACACTACAAATCTTGCTGGGTATGTGAACGAGCAGATTGTCTCGTCCGGTGGGACCGCAGTCGAAACGAATCTCGGGTCGAATTCTAATTCAACCTCGATTAATAGTTCTGTAGGTTACTCTCTCGGGCGGGATATGTTTCTATCCGGGAACGTCAGCCACACTTCGCAGAGTTATTCCGGGTTTCATGTTGGCGCAACTTATATGTCTGGAACGTTTAATTACAATCGAAGGCTTTTCGGAATGTTTACTTTTTCCGGAGGTGTTCTAGATAGTGCCACTGACGAAGGAAACAGCGCCGTAGGAATGACAGGCAACGTAAGCTTTGCAAAAAGAATAAAAAACTGGGATTTGGGAGCAACCGTCAGCTATTCGCAGAATGTTCAGACTTTGCTGGTAAGCTATACCACTTCAAACGTCAATTACTCCACAACGGCCAGCCGACGGTTGACTCGAAGGCTCTATTGGAATAGCACATTCGGCGGTAGTAACACTCTCTTCTCGCAGCAGGTAGGGGACAGCAGTGGAAGTCAGAGTGTTTCTTCAGGGCTCAGTGTTCGAAAATACAGCCTGAATGGCGGGTATAGTAAATCGCACGGTGTTTCAATTCTGACGGCGAACGGATTGGTCAGCACGGGCATCCCTGTCGTGGTCTCGGCCACCAATCAAGTGCTTTATAACGCTTCAAGCTATACTCTCGGCGCTACAGCTTCGCCGATCAGGAAGCTAGTCGTATCCGCGGGATATTCTCACGCGGTGAGCAACACAACAAGCTATTCGGTTTCTTCTCTAAATCAAACTGACATGTTCAATTCCCAGTTGCAGTATCAATTCCGGCGCATGGCAGTGACTGCGGGATACACTAGATTTTCACAAGGAATCGGCGCATCCGGTACTGCGCCAGCCAAGGTTTCTTCGTTCTACTTGGGTGTCTCCCGATGGTTCAGCTTGTTTTAGACAAAACGTTCCGCAAATGCATTCTGTTACAAGTGCTGTGCCTAGTCATATTCTTGGCGTCCGCAAATGCTAGCTGGCGTTCCAAACAAAAAGATCCTGAGCCAACGCCCCCCGACCTTCTACTGGACGGCGGGCGCAAACTTGTCTTTGAGCGTGCGTTTGCTTCGGAACGAGAAGTAAAAATTAAAAAAGGATTCTGGACCAAGCTGGTGGACATAGTGGCCGGAGAACCCGATTACCATTATCTTGTGCGACCCTATGGCATTGTTGCGGACTCTCACGGACGGCTGATTGTTACCGATCCTGGAGCACGGGGCGTTCATATCTTCGATTTCGGTCAGCAGAAATACAAATTTCTCCAGCGCTGGGATAAGGATAAGGATCCCATGCTCAGTCCACAGTGTGTGGCTGTCGATGCACAAGATAGAATCTATGTGACTGACTCTGAATCCGGGAAGATTTTTGTTTTCGATGCGAGTGGGAAGTTCCAGCATGCGCTAGGAAGCCTGCATGGCGGAGAAGGCTATTTCAAGCGCCCCACCGGCATCGGCGTAGATTCAGAGGGCCAGCACATTTACGTCACCGATACACTGCGCGATCAAGTATTCATTTTGGACATGAAGGGTGCGGTTGTGAAAACCATCGGACAGAGAGGAACTGGAAACAGCGAGTTCAATTTCCCGGCAGATCTGCTCTTCGGAAGCGATGGACTCTCTGTAGTGGACACAATGAATTCTCGGATCCAGAACTTCGATCGTTCAGGCGTTTTTCTTTCCGCCATGGGTTCGGCTGGCGAAGAACCCGGTCAACTGTTTCGTCCGAAAGGTATAGCCAAGGACTCGGAAGATCATTTGTATATCGTAGATGCGCTTCAGAGTTCCGTGCAGGTGTTTAACAGCGAAGGTCAACTTCTCTATAGTTTTGGGGGCAGGGGTTCACGTCTTGGTGAGTTCTCACTTCCTGTGGGATTGTCCATTGATCACAGTGATCGTATTTATGTTGTGGATTCCTATAATCGCCGGGTTCAGGTGTTTCACTATTTCCCTGCGCCAAAGGTAGCGGAGGGCGAAAAACATTGAGAATCAGAACGCTTTTGTTCGTCTGCGCGATTGCGGTTTGCAGCCAGGTTGCTGTCGCCCAAAATACGGATGTACTCGGAGTGCACAATCTTACAGCCGGAAGCGGATCCCAGGTGTACGCGTCTGGTGGAACTCTCGGCTGTACTTTCTGTCATGCACCGCACAGTAACAAGACTGCAGGGCAAGGCCTATGGAACCACACCCTTTCACCTGTAGCGGGCGGAAATACATATCAGCCCTACACCAGTACAACCTATCACCAGACCGGCAACACTAAGCCTCCGCTTGGGAAGTCCAGTAGCCAGTGTCTCAGTTGCCATGATGGAACCGTCGGAGTAGGTGAAAGTTCAGTTTATGGGAAAATACCCTTGAACACCCAAACAATGCCGGCAGCTGAGAATTTTGGAACCGATCTCAGGTCCTCCCATCCTTTTAGTTTATTGCTCCAAAGTGGCCGCTTGATCGATTCACCTGACATGGCGGCTTCGCTAGCAACGAACGGGGTAACTGCGGATCCTCTTCATAAGGTTCGGCTCAAAGAGGGTAATGTCGAATGTACCAGTTGCCACAATCCACACGTGCAGACGATCGATACAATATCGCAAAACTTCTTGGTTCGCGACAGTTCGAATGGTCAAATGTGTCTTTCATGCCACGATCCTAATCGCGTCACAAGTGGCAAAGTAAACACACTAACGGGCTGGGCGAACAGCATCCATGCCACAGCGACGAATCAGCCGATGAGCGCGGCCAGTATTGGCAACTACAGTACTGTTGGCACCACCGCCTGTCTATCCTGCCACATGCCTCACGAAGCCGCAGGAACAGCGCGTCTTCTTCGACCCGCGCAGCCGTCCCAGACAGGAGTGGATGCCTCGACTCAGCCTTGCCTTACCTGCCATTCAGGTGGTTCGAATCTTAAGACTGCCGCACCAAACGTATCCGCCGAATTTGCGAAAGTCGGCCATCCATATCCTCTGGGTAGCAACACCCACGACGCGTTGGAAGCCCTGAACCTTCCTGACACTTCCGCAACGAATCAGGTTCTTCTTAATAACAATCGGCATGCTACCTGTGTCGATTGCCACAATCCTCACAGTTCCAGTCAGGTTTCCGTCTTTCCCGTACCTCCGGCCATTCGTGCATCGCAGTCAGGCGTCGCCGGAATTTCCGCTGATGGCACAACCGTGTTAACCCCGGCAGTTAATCAGTATGAAAACTGCCTGAGGTGTCACGGCTCGAGCACCGGAAAACAAACACTTGCGAAATACGGATATCTGCCGACGCGGGATGTTGCCTATCAAGGCGACCAGTTGAACGTAGTGCCACAGTTCAGTTCTACCTCGACCTCGAGTCATGCGATAACCCAGGACGTTTCCAGCAGTGCGTTACCGCAACCCAGTCTGCGAACCAATATGATCCAACTCGACGGTGTAACTCAGGGTCGCGCGATGGGGCAGCGTATCCTTTGTACTGATTGTCATAACAGTGATGACAACCGCGAGTTCGGCGGCACCGGACCGAACGGTCCGCATGGGTCAAAGTACTCGCACATTCTGGAACGTCAGTATCAGTTCACTCAAGCTTCCGTTGCTGGACAGGCTGTTACAACTCTCTATCCGTCCCCTGACCTGACCTATGCTGGACCCTATGCTCTCTGTGCAAAGTGTCACGATCTGTCTAACACTATTACGAATGCAAGCTTCACTCAGCATTCGTTGCACATCAATACAGGATTCTCCTGCTCTGTCTGCCATACCGCTCATGGGATGGGAAGCGTCTCGGCGACTATTTCTGGCGAACGAATGATTAACTTTGATACGAATGTCGTCGCTCCGATTTCAACATCAGTTCCAATCGCTTACACGCGTTCTTCTAACACCTGCACACTGCAGTGTCATGGATACAATCACAACGCAGACGGGAGCGTATCGGCAGCGACTTCATCCTCATCCCAAACTCGCACAAAGGCAAAATGAATCGTTGATGGGGATATGTATCTGGGGAAGGTCGCTGGGGCACTGATTGAACTAGGAGGCACAATAACTCCGAGTGAGATTACTAGACCGCTTTCTCAAAAGGCGTGTCCCGAGGGTGCCCCATATCTGCCGTAGTTAGCAGATATGGGTTCTTGGAACGGTAGGATACACCCACTCAGAAACCGGTCTAAGTTGGCTTTTGCTAACCGGAATAGATTTATTGAATAGTAAAATCATGTTATGACGAATCACGCCCCTCTGGAGATACCCGCGAAGCCGTTTGCTCGTCGCTTCTTTCGCGCGACTCCCGTGCGTCTCCTTTTGCTGGTGTTACTGTTTATATCTGCCGCTTGGTACGAAGCCGCTCATGCTTATTCGTTGTTTGATGACAACATCTGGGTGCACTTGAGTTCTGGGCTCTGGATACTGCAGAACCATTCCGTCCCCCATACAGGAATCTTCTCCCAACATCCCGATCTCCCGTGGGTCGTAGCCGGTTGGGGATTTGATCTGCTCGTAGCGCTCGCTTACAAGTTACTAGGACTGCGCGGAATCCCAGTCCTGGTAATGTGCTTTAAAGTCATCTTGGCGTTCCTCACGTTTCGAATCGTGCGAGGAGCGCACCAATATTTCTGGCGTGCGGTATTGCTGTCGGCAGCGTGTCAGTATGTACTGCTGAACATGCTGCCTAGCTCAGCCCTCTTCTCCGTAGTTTTGCTTGGAATCGAATTAATGCTCCTGTCGCAGAGTAGATCGTCCGGCAACGTGCAATCGTTGTACTGCCTTCCTGTGCTATTTGTTTTCTGGGCAAATTTGGATATCGGATTCGTGTATGGACTACTCGTCCTTGCTCTCTTCTTCATAGCAGAATTCATTAGCCAGAAGTCCGGTACTACATGGTTTAAAATGGGCAGCAATCCATTGCCTCTGGAGATGCTCGGAATAATCACGGGTCTCTCACTGGTCGCTTCCTTTCTCTCGCCCTATTCTTATCGCCCGTTTGAGCAACTGCTCGAACCCGTCTACGGTCCAGTCTCTTTTGCGTCGTTCGAAGCGCTGCACTCGATGAATTTCCGGCAGCCACAACATTACGTACTTCTTCTTCTAATAATGGCTGCATTCCTGACCCTTGGCCGCCAACATTCGCGTGACGTCTTCAAGCTTGGCGCAATGTTGATATGCACTGCGATGGCTTTCCATCGGCAGCAAGATATCTGGCTTGTTGCACTCCTTTCACTGTTCGTACTTGCGGACGCGGGTTATCCCTCTTCGTCGACAGAGGCTCAGAAGAACCGTTGCTCATGGAAATGGGAGCACGCTGCGGCTGCCGGGGTGACGTTCATATTGTTGGTTGTGGCGATCATACAAATTCCTTCAGGTAACGAAGTGTTGTTAGATCGTGTCGGAAAAATCTTTCCAGTGCAGGCATGCAAGTTCATTCGAGACAATCACCTTTCCGGCCCTCTCTTTAACGCGTACTCCTGGGGAGGATTTCTAACCTGGTATATGCCTGACTATCCAGTGGCTATCGACGGACGGAATGATCTGTATGGGGCGGAGCTCAACGAGCTCTACTTCAAGGTGACCAAGGGGATCCAACCTTTGAATACAGATGCAGACTTCACCGGAGCAGGTACGTTGCTTCTTGAGCGTCACTCTCCAATGGGCGAAGCGGTCGACAGAATGTCTGGCTACAACGTCATCTACCGTGATGATCTCGCAATTGTGCTCGAACGGCAGCGATAGCACCCACGCATTTTGGGGTTACATGGCTTCAAAATAACGTCGACCGGCAACCCGGTCGACGTTCTAATTTAGTGCCGAGGATTTGTATGTTATTCGCGTACGAATACGACCGACAGTGCGTCCTGATAGATCATCCGGAACCGACCATCAATACTCAATACCTGCGCAAGTGGAGTACTCTTCTGCAAAAGGATCACGCCCGATTCGTTGAGAAAGGAATCGCTTGTATAGGACGAAGCTCCATTCTGAGTGGAGATGAAGCGCTCATCCATCTCGTCTCCATAAAGGTCGTTGCGTCCATCAATTGCCACCGGATAGTCAGGCATATACCAGATGAGAAAGCCTCCCCAGTCGAATGAGTTGTAGAGCGGCCCTGGAACAGAAGCCTGGCGTAGAAAGTTGACGGCATTTACCGGGAACATGCCGCTAACGGCTCGATCCAATCCTCGGCGGCTAAAATCAGTGTTGCCGGCGATGAGAAACATCAACACAGCAAGCACTGATGCAAGCGCAGCATTCTCTCCGAGTGTCTCTGTCCGGTCCCTCTCTGAATTTGTCGCAAATGCATCGGCGATACAGGCCGCAGCGGGGATGCAAATGAACCAGGAATCGCGCATGGTGCGATATGCGACAAGGCTGGCGAAGGTGAGTAGGGCCAATTTAAACGGATCGAGTCTCTTCTGCCAGCCCACAGCAAAAAATGCAGAAGCAGTTAGCAGGAGTTGGACATAGTGCTCAGAATAAAGAAAACTGAGGGGCTCTAATTCAACGATATTCGAGTAAGTAAACTTAGCTTTCGAGTACTCAAAAACCACCTGGTACAAATGGTACGAGTTCGGCCCGATACAAGTCGCTACTGCGCAAGCCGTCAGGATGACGAGCAATCGATCGAGTGGTAGCGTAGGGGAGGAGAGCAAAACATCGGATGCGATCCCCATCCGCTGCAACAAGCGTTGTGCTACGTTTACGGCGACAAAAAGACCCAGCAGAAAGAGTCCGTAAATAAACTGGATGTGAAGATTAGCCCAAAGAAGAAAAAGCAGAGGAAGCCAGTAAAGTGTCTCGACTCTCGCTTTGCGCTGAGCCGCAAAGATCAGAGTGATCGTGACCATGAATAGCACCATGGAAAAGAACACTGGTCGAGGCATCATTGTAAACAGAAATGGATAATACGTTACAGCGCCGAGCACGCAAGCCAGCCAAAAATTTCCCGAAAGCCTGAGCAACATCCACAGCATCGTGTAAGCAACCGCCAGCGTCAGTAATACTCCAAATATGCCAACGCCAAGCAATCCAAACAAGCTGTAGGCCTGCGACAGTAATACCTCATAGCCCCAGCTATAAGCTACCCATGGCAAATTGGAGGCTATGCGAGAAAGTATACCTGTGTGCGGCACAGCATGATTCTGAATAATCCAATCGCCAACTTTGAGATGCCACCAGATATCAGGATCCAGAACACAAAACTTTAAAAGCAAACTACGCCAGCCAACTCCGGCCAACAATGCGACCAGGGTCAGTAACTGCAATATGCGCAAGCGAGATAGCTCGCGGAATTCCTGCACGGCGTTCATTGTCCGCTACACCTCGGAGTTTCATCTGTGCACTATAGCGTCTTATGTTAAATCTAAACCTTCGAACAGAATCCCGCGCCATTGGACGCGGGATTCTGTTCGAAGCCAGTCACCACTACATTTTTGCGGGTTCAACATCTGCCTTGCCTGCCGACATTTTCGGGTGCTGTTTAGCGCGCGCAATTGCCTGTTCTACCATGGCGCGGTTGGGATGATTCGGATTGGTCCTCAGTAACTTTTGCCAACATTCAATCGCACCCTTTGCATCTGACTGCGACTGCCACTTCAGCATTCCCAGATTAAATAGAGCGTTAGCGTAATTCGGATCGAGCTTCAAGGCTTGGTTCAGCGTGTTGATCGCCTTATCCGGTGAACCGGCATAGTAATAGGCGTTTGACAGCTTGGTCAGCGCATCGGGTGTGGGTTTCACCTGCGCCGACTTTTCAAAATATTCTGTTGCCTTGTCAAATTGGCGTGTGGCGAAATATATACTGCCTGCCTTCAACATCGCTTCTGAATCACGAGGATTCTTCTGTATCTCTTCCAGCAGGGGTGCAACCTTCTTGTCCCCCATTTGTCCCAATTGCTGCGGCGTAACTGGAGTCTGTGCGCCTTTCGCGTCCATTGGCGGCGCGGTCGGGGCCGTGGACGGCTCTGCAACAGCAGTTGGGCGCGCGACGGGAGAGGCGGCAACCCCGCGGAAAAGGTAGCCCACGGCTATGCCGGCGACCAAACATACAACAGCCATGACGTAGACTTGAACCGAGCTCCAACTGTTCGCGTTGGCTTGCGTATCATCGCTCATGGATCCGATAACTCCTCGTAAGAATTGCAGTACTACTCTATTCAGGCCAGACCACCTTGAGCGATAGCATGGAACACTCCAGAACGGTTCAGCTCACCTTAATGCAGTGCAGTCACCATGCCAAAGCCGCGCTTATTAAGCATTTTTCGATCCCTATTTTTCAATAGCTTACGCCGTCCAGTATCTATCTTCGGGAGCATCAATAAGAACGCGTGAGCGATATGACGCTTCGAAAGATGATTTTGCCCCACTCGTTCGAAGGTCGCTTCGAGCGCGACCTGAAAAGCAAGGGGCATCTCGCACTGTGATCTGAATCACTTCACTGTTCCGTGCTCAAATCGAGAATCGCATTTAGAATCTGAGTACAAATTCCTTTTAACATCATCGTTCGGAAAAGTGACAAGCCAAACATTGCAGCGGTGAGCACCGAGTAGGATCATTGCAAGGGTAAGTAGGATTGGAAGAGATGAGCAAAGCACCCCATAACAGAGCCTCGCTATTGCCTTCGGTGAATTTCAGTGATTAATTCCGGGCTACATCAATTCATGCTTGCAGATCTTTTGGAAGGCACAAAAGCGGTAGCCATATTCTCGTTCTACTTGCTCGCTCCAGGATATGTGATTGGATGGGCAGGGAACCTGATTGGATTTCGCGGCAGAACGGCCTCTGAGCGATTGTTGCTGAGTGTCGTTTTATCCATAGCAACCGCGCCTCTTTTGGCCGTCCTCATTGGTAGATTTATTTCTCCCGCCGCTACCCAATGGACTTTCTTGGGATTCACTTTGGTGGCCTTGCTTCTTGCCATATTCGAAGTAGCAGAGCATCGCTCTGTACCAAAATTGAAATTAAGGCGAAGCACTTGGGTCGTGCTCGGCATCGGCTTTGTTTGGCTGTTTGTGGCGTTGTTCGAATTAGCTGATTTACAGCTTGGCAATCGTCTCTATCTAAGTGTCACGGTCTTTGATCACTGTATTCGAGCGTCGCTCGTGCAGTCCGCCGTGCGCACCGGAGTGCCTCCGCTGAATCCTCTTTCCTTTGTTTCCGGGCAGGCCCCAGTTCTGCGCTATTACTACTACTGGTACGTTCTTTGTGCCATGCCTGCTCAGCTTTCTGGATTACCCGCGCGTGCCTGCTTCAGTGCCAGTTCTGTGTGGTGTGGGTTGGCGCTGATTGCTCTGATCCCCCTGTACCTGAAACATTTCTTCAAAGAGACGGATGACCTCCGACGAAAGTCAGTTATCGGCGTCGCCTTGCTTGCAGTTACCGGCCTTGATTTAATCCCCACCGCACTCTGGGCGGTTCAAACCAACAGCTTCGTATTACCTGATATGGATTGGTGGAATCCGACCCAAGTAACATCCTGGGTCGGTGCAGTCTTGTGGGTGCCGCACCATGTCGCTGCACTGATTGCATGTCTTGTTGGATTTCTTTTGCTCTCTTGCATCAACGACAAAGCAAAGCTTCATGAACGGTTTGCTGTGGCGATAGTTGCAGGCGTCTGTTTTGCAAGTGCCACGGGATTATCTGTCTACGTTACCTTTACGTTTGCGATATTCGTAGTCCTGTGGACGATCGTCTTATTACCTCGAATGCAGTTCTTATCCTTCGTAACGTTTGCGGTGTCCGGAGTAATTGCGCTCGTATTATCCCGTCCATTCCTGCATGATTTACAGGGTTCATCCAGCTCAGGAGAAGGATTCGCACTCTTTGCGCTCCGTGATTTTCCAACCGCTGTCGTATGGTTGAAACACCACAACGTCACCGACCCTTTTTGGGCTACTCTCTCCGCCATCCCAACTATTCCAGTGGTCTACGCAGTCGAATTTGGTTTTTTCATGATGGTCGGAGCCCTGCAGTTTAAGAGTGAGTTGCTAAGAGCGGAACGTCCGGCTGTGAATCGGTGCGCTGCATGGGGCATCCTGTGTACATCTCTGTTCGTCACCACGTTTGTTCGTTCCGGTGTTATCACGACCAATGATCTTGGTATCCGAGCCGCACTCCTCGGTCAATTCGTGTTGCTGCTCTGGGCGGCCCCATTGCTGAGTGATATGTTTGGCAGTGATGCCTCAGGTCGTGCCAGGCACGGACTAATACTCAAGCGAGTGATCGCGGCATTGCTCGTTTTAGGGGTTATGGGGAGCGTCTATCAGCTTGGCATGCTTCGCGTGTACGCGCCGCTCGTGGATAGCGGTAAGCTGTCGAGAACCGAAGGCTTCTTGCCGCCACTTCCTTCGATGGGACAGAGAACCTATGGTTTACGCGCCGGGTTCGAAGATCTAGACGGCATCATTTCCAAGAAAGCAGTCATTCAATATAATCCAATGCCATCCTCCTATCCTGCGTCCCTGCTCTATTCCAATCATCAGACGGTCGCAGGTGATTCTGGTTGTGGTGCCAGTTTCGGTGGGGACCCGCAGCTCTGCCAAACTGTTCTCCGGCCACTGGATGCTCTATTTAACGCCCCTTATCTTGCCGCCAATTGGGATCTGGACGATTTCTGCAACGTATTTTCTGTTGACGTCTTAGTCGTCACCGATGCTGACCGGGCTTGGTATGACACTTCAGACTGGGTGTGGAATCGACGAGCGATCGTAGCCAATAACTATCTGCGGGCAATTCCATGCGGCACAAAAACGATCGCGGGTCGATGAGGCAAGCATGACTATTATTCGAGAAGAGGTCGAGCAAAAAAACTCCGAAACGTTGACTCGTAGCCATTGGTGGCAACTCGCAGATCTGAGCATTTTCGGTATCTGGTTAGCTCTCGTCGCTCTTGTTTTGCGCCATCACGAACCCTGGGCTGATGAGGCGCAATCGTGGTTGCTCGCTCGCGACATGAGCCTCAAAACACTGTGGTTCCACGAGCTACGATACGAAGGAACTCCCGGGCTCTGGCAAACCCTATTGTGGATTGCGCAACATTGGTTTCACGCCCCCTACGCGTTCATGGGTGTGATTGGCTACCTCTGTGCGTCCGCAGGAGCGGCATTCATTTTGTGGAAGGCCCCCTTCCCGCGTCCGCTACGTTATCTGCTAGTATTCTCCTACTTTATCGTCTACCAATACGCTGTTGTCGCGCGTTCCTACAATCTGCTTCCGCTCTTAGTATTTGCTGCTGCCTATTTCTATAAAGACCGAGAACATCCTTGGCGTCTGACATTGGTCCTCATTTTGCTGGCCAATGTAGCCGTGCATGGCGCCCTCCTTGCCGCGTGTTTAGGCTTGTGTTATCTCGTCGAAGCGATTAAGGAGTGGCCCCGACTTAGCGAATCCCTGCGTAGCCGTTACGTGCTCTGTATCGGAGCGATGTTTCTGACATTCCTGTTTCTGTTCGTCATTCTGAGGCCGACTCCAGACGTGCTGGAATTTGCCAGACCGTCTGGAATGACCACGATCGATCCAGCCCTAGATAAATTTCGAGCGGTCATCGATCTCGCTTTTTTTGATAACTTCTGGATTTCTGCTCTCTTCTTACTGTTGGCGGGTTGTTGGTGTGTTAAGCGGCGAAAGCTGTTGCCGTTTGCTCTTTCAGTTTCGGCATTAATCCTTCTCTATGTAAAGATCCACGGTCGACCGCACCATATCGGAACAGTGTTTTTAGCAGCTATTGCTGGCCTATGGATTGCCTGGCCTACGAGTGAGGAGGTTCGTCAATTCTCTAGTTCTTCGCGCCTGGCGATGAATGGGATGATTGCTCTATTGGCGTGCCTGCTTTGCCTGAATATATGGGATGCGAGTGCCACCATAACAAACGATTACCGATACCCATATAGCGGCTCGGCTGATGCCGCCAATTTCTTGAAGCAGGTTGGAGCAGAAAAGTCGACGATCTTCGGCTACACCTATGGAGTGTCGGCGGTGCAGGCCTATTTCGATCAAAATATCTTGGCCAACATACCAACCACATACTTTCACGAGGGGCTGCCGCTGCACGGATTTCCGCTTGATTTAGAAGAGCTTCGATCCGCCGCACCGCAATACGTTTTGATCTTCAGTAACGCACCGAAGAGGGATTTTGGCAATTTGAACCAGGTGTTAAATCAAAGTGGATATCACCTAGTTCACTTTTCTGTGGGTAATGTGTTCTTCAAAAGATCTGCCTTTGATGCCGCAGATTACCTTATCTATCAGAGAGACGCTTACTAGGCGCAAGCTAAAAGGGGTAGAGTTCGCTCTACACTCCGTTTCCGGACATTCTGGTGTTCAGGCGGGACTATTGCGCAGTAGTGATTTCCATCACACGATTCGGTGCGACCGCAAGAGTAATGTATTACCTGCATAGCGGAAAAGTCTGCATCTAGGGACGTTGCCAGGAACAACAAGCGGGCGCGAAGTAGATTCGAGTTCTCGTCTTGGAATCCTGAGTGAGCAGACGCGATTTTCGAGCGTTGTGCGCGATATGCCCCATTGCTTTCCGGGAAGACACAATCTTGTAGACCATGTACTTCTCTGAAAACAGGGATCTTGTGTGATTTTTCGTAATTGGCCCACAACTTGCAATTTAAGTTTGGTTATTTAAAGAGTAGGAGCCCGGCATGGGTTTGAAGTCGATTTGGAACAAGCTATATCAGACGCTCACTTCGGTAAAAACGGGCATCTTTCTCATTATTGTAGTTGGTATTTTCTCTGCCATCGGTACGATCATTCTTCAGCGTCCCACCTCGGAGCCGGAGGATATGCAGCGTGCATATTCACCAGAAACCTTGGCGTTGCTTGATCGCATCGGCCTCACCGACATTTTTCATGCTTGGTGGTTTCTGCTTCTGCTGACCATGTTCTGCGTCTGTTTGATCTTCGTTTCGGTGAATCGTTGGCCAACTGCCTGGAAGATGTATTCCAAGCCGGTCCGCTTCGCCGAGCCGCCTTTCCGCGCAGGCTTACCTCAGACCGTGAAGATCCCGGTTCAAGACGAAGCCGCTGCCCTATCCGTAGCCGAGCGTGTTCTCACCCGCTTTGGCTTCACGCCAGAGCGGGTGACGGAAAAAGGTGCTACCGGCCTCTACAGTGAGAAGCAGCGCTTCTCTGTATTCGCCGTCTACATCGTTCACCTCAGCCTGCTCTGCATCTTCGCCGGATACATCGTCGACGGAATCGTCGGATATCGTGGCAACATCATGGTGCCGGAAGGCCAGGCGCTCGGTCAGATTTCTCTGCGCGATAACAAAGGTGGAGAGAGCAAGAAGACTCTACCTTTCCTGATCCGTTGCGACGCCGCCGGAGAAGAAACCTACGCAGACGGTAGCCCCAAGAAGTGGTGGTCCAAACTGACGCTGATTGAGAATGGCCAAGAAGTCGCCACCAAGCAGATCGTCGTAAATGATCCCTTTGTGTACAAAGGACTACGCATTTACCAGTCAAGCATGGGCCAGTCGAGTACTCCGAAAACGCTCACCTTTCTCGCCGCGCCTACCAATGGCGGCGAGCCCACACCTGTGGAAGTTCCTCTGAACGGCAAAGCGACATTGGCCGACGGAGAGAGCCTCAGTGTTCTGCGCTGGGTTCCCGATTACTACGTTCAGGACAACGAAGTCTTCAAAAAGTCTGATGACGCCGAGAATCCGGCTGTCCAACTAGGCCTGACCAATGCCAGCGGAGAGACCAAGAAGCTCTGGATTCTGTACTCGCAGGCCAATACCACCAAGGGGCAGGATGCGCCTTTCGACTTTTCCATCAAGAGCGCAACTTGGGCAAAATTCACAGGTCTTGAAGTTTCTCATCAACCTGGGCAATTTGGAGTCTGGTTGGGCGTCATACTAATTGCCATCGGTCTCGTCATCGCGTTCTATACCCAGCATATGCGTATCTGGGCAGCGATTGTGGACGACGGCAAGGGTGGCAAGTTTCTATGGGTAGGCGGAACGACCAATAAGAATCGCGATCGCTTCCAGCTAAAGTTTGAGCAGATCAAGTCGGCTCTGCAAGCGGAACTAGGCGGCCAGCCTGGCAACCAAAAGACTGAAGAGAAGACGCTGACCCGGGCATAAAGCCACGGTCAACGCAGGAGTCATAAGTTTATGTCAGACGCACGAGTAGAAACGCAGCAACGGCCGGCCTCCGGAGCAGCCCTGCTGGTTATGGTAGGCCTGGGAATTCTCTTTGCACTGCTAGTCGCATTGCTGACCGCAGCTAAAACGCATTCCGGGCCGATCTACGGCGAGGCCAACATGCTCTACGCTGCGTTGGTTCTCTACACAGGCGCGGCAGTCCTGTACATGGGTTACGGAGTCACCGGAATTGAGCGCTACGTCTCCGTCGCCTCGTTCCTCACGGCTCTAGGGTTCGTAGCCAACACCGCTGCCGTTGCACATCGTTGGTCGGTCGCCGGACGCCCGCCGTTCTCCAACATGTACGAAATGTTGCTGAGCTTTGTCTGGACCCTCGCGCTCCTCACCTTGATAGCCGAGCGGGCCTATAAAGTAAAGATCATCGGATCGATCACCATGCCGATCACCGTGGTCTCCGTCATCCTGATGCAGCTCTTGCCCAGTGATGTGCGGCCTCTGGTCCCGGCGCTTCAGTCCACATGGTTGCAGGTGCACGTCACACTCGCCATGCTTTCCTATGCGGCCTGCGCACTCAGCTTTGCTCTGGCCATGATGTTCCTGATCCAGGACAACATGAAGACCGAATCGTTCCAGGCGCTAACCTCAACTGGAATGGTCGCAATCTACGCCTCCATGTTGTTCACTCGTTTCCGCAGCGGCGGAGCCCTTGCCGTGACTGCCTACGATCTCGAAGGCAAGTCCGAAGTAATGATCTCCCGCGGTCATCCGCTCTTCCTTCGAATTCCTGACCTCGGCTGGCTGTATGTTTTAGTACTGCTTTCGGCCCTTGTTCCTCTCGTGCTTTACATCGCAGGACAGGTGAAAAAGAACAGCTCGCTGTTCGACATCGCCAGCAAAGGCATGTTCATCACGCTCATGCTGCAGGCTGCCGGATTGGCAATCTTCATCACGCGAGTAAAGAACGGACAGTACGGCGCACCTGAAGCCGAAGGCTTGTACGCAACCGCTCTTCCCGCGAACCCGTTCCTGCTTGCAGGTATCGTCGGCGGAATCGTCGCTGGCCTGCTCTATCTTCTCCTGTTGTGGAGACGCGAAGGCCTCCAGAAGATGATGCCTCCCGCCGATGTCCTCGACCAGGTGACCTACAAGATCATCTGCATCGCGTTCCCGCTGTTGACCCTGATGATTGCAGCCGGAGCCTACTGGGCGAACCAAGCCTGGGGAAGCTACTGGAGCTGGGATCCGAAAGAAACCTGGGCCGCCATCACATGGTTGGTCTACGCCGGCTACCTGCACATGCGCGTCACCCGAGGTTGGCGCGGACGTCGTGCAGCCTGGTTCGCAATCCTAGGATTTGCCGTCGTCATCTTCACATTCTTCGGAGTAACGTACCTGCTGCCAGGCCTTCACGCCTACGCTGCTGGTTGATCCTCAAGGGCCTGACGCGTTCTTCCGTCAGGCCTTCATTGTTCTAGAAGTGAAACTCTTCCCGGGGTGCACAGAGCGATGTCAAGCCTCGCTCCGTGTACCCACAACTTTATGCAGAGCTGGTGTAACGCGGGCGCTTCAGCACGCAACCTTCGCCGGTACTGAGGTAATTAAGGTATCATTTGACTCTCCGAGGTGATGCGGTTGGTCCCTGTTCGGCTTAATTGGCAGATCAAGACATTGTTGCCGGTTGCGCTTGTTCTCCTGAACGGACTGCTCCTGTTCGTCTTGGTAACGCTTACACTGCAGGATCCGCTTCGCAACCGGGTGCTTGCCGTCGCCGTCGCCGGAGCCGTCGCCATCTGTGCGGTTCTCTTCATGGTCCTGGCCGTAATGATCCATCGCCCCGTGCTCGAACTGCAAAGTAAAATCGCCCGCGTCCGTGCCGGAGACCTCTTTGTAAACGTGGACTTTGCCGACCGGAACGATGAAATCGGTGACCTCGGCCGACATTTCAACGAAATGGTTCGCCAATTACGCGAGAGCCGCGAAGAAATCGAACACCTCCATCGCACCCAAATGTCCCGCGCCGAGCACCTCGCGACCTTGGGAGAGATGGCCGCAGGACTGGCTCACGAGATCCGTAACCCCTTGGCTGGAATCGCCGGAGTCATGGAGATCGTCGGTCGCGACCTTCCCGCCAACTCGGCTGCGATCTCTGTTCTCGGCGAGGTTCGCCACGAAGTCCTCCACATCAACCGAATCGTCAGCGAACTGCTAGAAATCGCACGCCCCAAGCCGCCCGTCTACAGTCCTGCGGATTTGGCAGCCGTAGCCGAACACGCCAGTCTTTTTGCACGCGACCAAGCCTCCGCGAAAAAGGTGCATCTTGAAGTCGTGAAGGATCCGACCCTCCCAACGTTGGAGCTTGATAGTGGCCAAATCCATCAAGTTCTCTTAAATTTGTTACTAAATGCCGTTCAGGCTTGTGGTGAGGGTGGCAGCGTCCGTGTCGATTTTTCCTCCGATGGGCGAACGGTGAATGCCATCGTGACCGATACTGGCAAAGGGATCCGCCCTGAGGTCTTGCCGAACATTTTTCGGCCGTTTTTCACTACCAAGGGAAACGGTACCGGCCTGGGCCTATCCCTTGCGCGCCGAATCGCAGAAGACCACGGCGGAACGCTCCAGGCCACCAGTGAGTTAGGGAAGGGTAGTCAGTTCACATTGACACTTCCTATAACGAGACCCTCAGAGTGAGGTAAATGGTCACCATTAGAATGAATACTGATCTTCGAATCAGCTCGTACGTGATAATCTCTAACCCCGATTCCGAGTGACCGAATTAGATGCCGAGTGAAAAAGTATTAATCGTCGACGACGAAAAATTAGTGCGGTGGTCCTTACGACAGAAGTGCGAAGAGTGGGGATACCAGGTATCTGAAGCGGAGAATGGCTCCGACGGCCTGCGTTTGGCTCGCAATGAGCCCCCCAATCTCGTCTTGCTGGATGTCCGACTCCCTGATATGAACGGTCTCGAGGTTCTCCAGCGCCTCAAGCACGCAGGAGACGCTCGCGCCGTCATCATGATCACGGCCGACCCCCAGTTAGAGGATGTAAAGCAGGCTCTCAAACAGGGCGCATACGATTTCATTGGCAAGCCGGTCGACTATGACGAGCTCCGCGTTGCCGTAAAGAATGCACTGGAAGCGACACATCTGCGCTCCGAAAACGAGACGCTGAAGAAGGAAGTCCTGCAGCGTCGCCGTGCCGCCTACCACGACGTAGTGGGCGAGTCGCGTCGCATGCAGGACCTGATGACGTTCGTAAACAAAGTGGCCTCCAGCGAAGCCACAACCATTCTCATTCAGGGTGAGAGCGGCACTGGCAAGGACCTCATCTCCCGTGCCATCCACTTCGAAAGCCGCCGGAAAGACAAGCCGCTCATCGTCATCAACTGCTCGGCCATCCCCGAAACCCTGATGGAAGCCGAACTCTTCGGCCACGAAAAAGGCGCCTTCACCGACGCCAAAGCAATGAAAAAGGGACTCTTCGAGCAAGCCGACGGCGGAACGCTATTCCTAGACGAAATCGGCGAACTCTCCGGCCTCTTGCAGGCAAAACTCCTCCGCGTCCTGGAAGAGCAGGTCATCCGCCGCGTAGGTGGTGTAAGGGATCAGGAAGTAGATGTCCGCGTCATCGCCGCCAGCAATCGCGATCTTGAGCGTGCCGTCCGCGAAGGCCAGTTCCGTCAGGATCTCTATTACCGCCTCGCGATCATCTCCCTTTTCCTGCCGCCCCTAAGAGATCGCCGCGAAGACATCCTCCCGCTCGTGCAGTTCTTTATCGAGCGCTACAACAAGCGCTTCCGCAAAGCCGTCCGAGGCATCACCCCCGAGACCCGCGATCTGCTCGTCAAATATGACTGGCCCGGAAACGTGCGCGAGCTAAAGAACGCCATCGAACGCGCTATGATCCTCGAAGATGACGACATGCTGCGTCCCGTCTACCTGCCCTTTTCCGTGGGCTCCCCTCTCAGCAGCCTCACCGCGTTCGAAGTCTCCTCCGGAGGAAACATCGCAGCCGGATCCGCATTTGTCCCTCATTCAGAGATACAAGTAGTAAACGGCAAAAACCTGCCGCGCCTCTCAATTCCAGAAGGCGGCACAAGTCTCGAAGAGATCGAGCGCACTTTCGTAGAGATGGCAATGAACCAAGCCAATCGCAACCAAACGCAAGCGGCCAAACTACTCGACATCAGCCGCGATGCTCTACGCTACAAATTGAAAAAGTTCGGCATGATGCATTCAGAAGAGGAAGAAGTCAGCCCCCCTGTCCAATAACCCTTTGAGGCCGGTTCGAGCCCCTACTTACGCGGCCCGAACCGGGGGCAGAAAACTCACCCATGACCATCATTGTTCCCTAAGCAAGGAAGCTAAACTAAAATCAGGTGTGATTAATCGGAGATGCGCAATCACCCGCATAGCTTGGGGCAATTTCCACTAAGCCGAAATTGCATCTTGCACAAGTGTTTTTCTCTCCCATTCTAAGTGGCTTAAAATGATTACCTTACGCCATCCTGCTTTTTGTTCTCTGCTTTGGCCCTCCATTTGCCCCTGAATGCCTGAGTAGAGGAGAATCTCCGTGGAACCGACTCTCGTAGTTATCGGCATAAGCCTTCGCAGTGCCACGTTAGCGATGCGAGAGCGTTTCTTGCTGACCTCTGCCGAGAAGTCGGAAGCGCTCTCCTCGCTCGTCCGTTCCGAAGCAATCGATGAAGTCATCGTCATTTCCAACTGCAACCGAACAGAATTCATCGTCTGGACCCAGAACGCCGCGGAAGCTGCCAACTCCGTTCTCCGCTTCCTGACCCGTTCCACGAATCTAAAGCTAGTCGAGTGGTCAAATTACTACCGCCTCGTCGGAGACTCAGCCGTCGCCCACGTTCTGCGTGTAGCCTCCGGAACCGATTCATCGATCTCCGGCGTACCCGACGTTACTCACTCCATTCTTTCCGCCTGGCAATTGGCACAACGAGCCAGCACCACCGGACGGTTCCTCGATTCCCTCATGGCCAAAGCCTTCAGCGTATCCGGTCGAGTTCGTCAGGAACTGGGTGTAGCCTCCAGCATGTGCACCGCCGCCGAAGCGGCTGTAGCGGCCTGCAAGGAATCGCTCGGAGACCTGCGCCAGCGTAGAATTCTGATCCTCGGTGCCGGACAGATGGCTTTAGCCGTCGTTCGCGAACTTCAGAACGCCGAAGCCGGGGAGATCACGATCGTAAATCGCAGTTGGGAACACGCCAAGCAAATCGCCAAGCAGTGCAAGGTGAAGGCCGCTCACGCCGAAAGTCTCTGGGAACAGGTCTTATGGGCGGATGCAGTAATCTCCGCCGCTTCCCAGCGAGTCTTGCTCACCCGCGACGAACTCGAAGTCGTACTCCGCGAGCGTCGTGACCAACACATCGTTATCGTCGATCTCGCCGTACCCCGCAGCGTGGACCCGAACGTCAGCACCCTCCCCGGAGTCACCGCCCACAATCTCGATGACCTCTGCCGCGCCACGGACCAGTGCGCCCGTCGCCGTTCCGCCCTCCCCGCCGCCGAGCGCATCGTCGCCGAAGAAGCCGCCGGATTCCGTAACAAGCTCCTCTCGGAGTCGGTCCTCCCCACGATCTCCGCCATGCGCGAACGCCTGGGACTCATCTGCCAGCAGGAGATGGATCAGCTAAAAGAGCAGTTTGGCCCTTTCACCGAAGATCAAGAAGTCGCCCTGGAAGCGCTCTCCGCCCACATCTCCCAACGAATCTCGGCAACCCTCGCAAGACAATTGAAAGAAATGCCTGGCCGCCCCGAGTTAACCAGCGCGCTCCAGCAGCTATTCCAACTTCAGGTTGCGGACGCTACGAACGCCACGGAAGAAATCAAAGCCTTCAACTAACGCCCGTTTTCCCAAAACAGGCAACGGAGAAACAGTTCTGATCCGGGAATTCCCTTCCCCATTCTTTATTCCAACTCCCTGATCCACATCCCAGCACCTGCCGCTATAAAAGACAGCCTATATGTGTCCACGCGCCGAAGGTGTATGTTCCTCCACCCGTTGCGTTGAGTGGATCGGCTACCCATCGGGAGGTTGAATGAAGCGCATTGCCATACTGTTTGTTTTTCTTGTGAGTGCCGCTGCTCTCACCCAGGCACAGGGACACTGGTCTTTCAAAGGCACCGTGACCAAGATGCGAATGACCGACTGTGTCATGCAGCGAGGCTTCATGGCCGCCATGTCCGGAGTATCTGCTCCGGTCGGAAACACATGCCCTGAGTACACCATCATCGGAGACAAGGTTGTGTACGTAGTTGTTGGCCGTCGCGCCGATGAGTTCATTCCCCTCGCAGAAGACATGGAATTCCTCATCCGCAAGAACGAACTTGTAACCTTCTCTGATGATGAGAAAATGAAATCGCACTTCGCGATCCAACAAATGACTTTACGCGCCGACTGGGAGCGTGAGGAAACGCGTAAGGAACTCGCCGCCAGAATGATGGAACGAAGTGTAAGCTACGAGACGCGCAATCCACCCCACACGTCGTTGGTATCCAACGCGAGATGATCCCCCAAAGTGACCTCGGAGAGATTGGAGGATTTTCGTATGATCCAATCCTCCGCCTCCGAGAGCATTTTTCAATTACGCGGCAGCAGATGCGCCTGTAGCAGGTTTCTTCGCAATCGCCGCAATGTTGCCGAATAGCCACAACATGCGCCTCGAAACCGCGACATAAAGCTTGCGCAAAAGCGATGCACGGGGTTGAACTCAGCCATCTTCCATCCTGAAGCCGTGCAGACATGACGCTTCATCGAGACGACCTCCAATCCCGCCCCCGTAAGTAGCCCTTTCAGTTCGTTCACTCCAAAGCTCTTTTCAACCGTCCCGCGAAAGTAGTCGCGAATCTCCGACAAGCGCCTGTAAGGGTAACTTCTGAATCAAACTGCTTCCGCATTCTCTTATGTGGGAATACTCGTTCCGTGTGGTACTCACGGAACTCCCTGCCGGATGAACTGTCCCAATCCTGAAGCCAATTCCCAAATAAAAAAGAAATCCCGGCCGCAGATATACCGGAAAGGAAAGGTGCCCTGTTGGCGCAAACGAGCTAATAACAGCCCCTCAGATAACTTACGCGCGCCCCCAAAAAAACCGTTTCAACCTTTGTGTGAACAAAGGAGTCCGCAATGGAGCTATCCACTCAGGGTCGAATCGCGCTTTTCCTCTACTCACTCCTCGCTGCCATGGCCCTTTGCTCCATTCCCCTCCATGCTGCTGATGAAGCTGGATACACGCTCCGCAGCAGTACAAATGAAGTTCGCCTCGCGTTCGCAGTTTCGGACCGTCAAGGCAAAGCCGTGAAAACGCTTCGTCCCTCAGACATCGCAGTTGCCGATAACGGATCGATCATCCGCCACTTCAGCAGCTTCCGCCCGGCCTCGGAGAGCCCTCTGGACCTGGTAATTCTGCTCGACGCCAGCGACTCTGTTGCTTCGCAGATCCCGTCTGAAATCGCGGAAGTGAAAACCTTCATAGCTAACTCATCATTGGGAGAGCGCGACCGAGTCTCCATTCTGGCTTTCGGAGGAACGCATCCCCAGTTAATTTGCGCTCGCAATTGCGACACGCAATACGCGCAGGCAAAACTCAACGCTCTCCGCGCCGTTGGGGCAACGCCACTGTACGACGCCCTCTTTCAGGCCACCGAACTCCTGAAGCAGAGTCGAGATTCAGAAGCACGTCCAGCCATGATCCTGTTTTCCGACGGCCTAGATACCATCAGCATGCACTCGGCTACCGATGTCGTGCAGGCCGCTCAGGATCTGCAGTCTGCCATCTACTCCGTCAATTCCCGCTCCGTTAAATCTGGCCCAGACAAAGGCGATGCAGTGCTGGATTACCTCTCAGCGAGCACGGGTGGACTAAGCTTTGGCCCGGGACAAAATCTGCGGCAACTGCTGCTAGCGGTGGTTGAAGATCTACACAGCGGATACGTTCTCACCTACGACTTACCTGACCAAAGCGCCGGGCAACACTCTGTGCGAATCCTTCCAACATCCGACCCCAGACTGCAATTCCGCTCGCGTCGGGCATATACCGATGACGGTGTTCAGTAGCAATGCAGTCCGTTGTTTATCCAAAGTAGCGATCCGCAAGCAGGGGAAGTTAGCGAACGATTGCGTAGTCCACCATCAACATGTCACAAATGTTAACTAAGTAGACAATTGTCTGACACCTCGCTCAACGATTGATTACTATCTAACAATCGACGCCTATCGATTTGCCTACCGAATCAATCCTTTCACCGCTACTAGTCTCAGAGCGCCCGCAGGTAAACCTCCCTCAATTCTTCATGGGAGAGCGTTACAGGGTTCGCCTTCATGCTGCTAGCCCGTGCAGATTTCGCCACCACATCTTCTGCATGGCTCTCATTCATCCCAAAATTCCTAAGCGGAGGAATCCCCAGTTCGCGGTCCAAATCGCGCACAAAAGCAACTCCATCTTCTGGCTCGGCCATGTCACTTCCCGTCAAGCAGCGAGCCACGACGCGATAACGATGTAGCGTCGCAGCCGCATCTGGAGCGCCTGTAGCAGCCACCGTGGATTTTAAGTGCGCGATGTTTGCCGCCATCCCATGCGGCAGAATCGCGGCGCAGATTGCCCCATGCGGTGCCTCAAACATTCCTCCCAGCGGTCCGGCAAATCCGTGAACTACGCCCAGTCCCGCGCTCGCCAAAGCCATGCCTCCAAACAAACTCGCCAGCGACATCACCGTTCGCGCTTCCATATCGCTGCCATCGCGAAACACGCGAGGCAGTGCCTGCGCGGCTTTCGGCATCGCCTCAAGACACAGCGCGTCCGTAAGTGGATTCGCACGCGCTGAAACATACGGTTCAATGAGCTGAGTAAGCGCATCCATGCCGCTCCAAGCCGTAGCTTGCGGAGGTAGATCACGCGTGAGATTAGGGTCGACAATAGCGGCCACGGGCAACATGGTGGCAGAACGTAAACTGACTTTGACCGCATGTTCAGGGGAGAAGAGCACAGCATTGCGTGTAACTTCCGCTCCAGTTCCAGACGTGGTCGGTACCGCAATGCAAGGCGCACTTGGATGTTCGAGAGGGTGTCCTTTTCCAATCACTTCAAGGTAATCGAACAGCTCGCCTGTGTTTCTCATCAGTGCTGCTATGGCCTTGCCGGTGTCAATCACCGAGCCTCCGCCGATTGCAACCACTCCATCACAACGTGCCTCCGCAGCAACGGTAACCGCTTGTCGAAGCAGCGGAACACTAGGCTCCGTTGAGACCGCAAAATTTACAACTTCGATTCCCGCTTGTGTCAGAAGGTCGATTGCAGGTTGCACGCGAGCAACGGAACTCCCAGTGACAACGATGCAGCGCCGAACTGCCTGACGCATAGCAATGGATGGGAGTTGAGAGATTTTGCCCCGCCCGAAGAGGATCTGCTGTGCTGTTGCAAATTCAAAGGGATGCATTGGAATTGCTCCTGAGCAATGATCCTACAACCAGAGCCAGCCATCGTGCCGACACTTCTACTTTGGTCACATAGAAGAGTATGCTTATTTCAGAGTCTCTCGCCAATATCCGCATCAGCGTTCTCCTATATGGGCTCACTGGTCGCGTTAGAAATCCCTGAGCGACTCCTCCAAAAATATGAATATTCGCCCTGCTCTGCTATTTTGCTGTTTGTTTCTTTGCTGCGTACCGGCCTGCGAGGCTGGACAGTTCAAGGTTTCTTCCGGAGCGCTTGAGCGTACGTTGAAGGCACGCCTTTTCAATTCTCCTGACCAGCGTTACTACCTGAAAGGGGATGCGCATTCGGCGTGCAATATTTATGCCGAAGATCCGCATCTTTTCTTTGCGGGAGACCGCGTGCTGGTGCGCGTGCATACCGGCGGAAAATACGGAAAGCAGATTGGTGGGCGTTGCCTTGGCGTTCCCGTGTCGATGAACACGGTGATTTCGCTGGCTCCAAGTGCAGAGGGCGAAACGATTGGCGTAACTGATGCGCGTCTGGATCGCGTCAGTGATTCAGCGGAATTGAATTTTATTCTTTCGCCATTTCTAAGCCATAAGCTTCCCTCCAGCATCAAGATTAACGCCGCAACAATGCTGCGCGAAATCCTCACAAAGTCGACGGAAACCAGTGGGTATCCATTGTACTTAGAACGGCTCGATGTTCGTCAGGTGCACGTGAACGACAAGTTGCTGGTAGTCGATTATGACAGCGACATGCGAATCGATTAACTTACGTTTCAAATAGCTTATGAAAACAAAACCGCTCCAGTTAACGTCAATTGTTCGGCGTTAACTGGAGCGGTTTTGGCAGTTGCGCTGAACCGCTTTTAAATCTTCGCTAACTTCTGTTCGACTTGTGGTACCCACTCTGCGGAGACACTCGGCTCCATAGTTTTAGCGATTGCTAGCGCTCTCTGGTACGCCGGTTTCGCGTTTTTCGGTCGACCCAGTGCAATGAGTGTGTCGCCAAGAATCATTTGTGCTTGCAACTCCTCGGGATCTATCTGCACTGCGAGTTGAGCCTCGGTCAGCGCCGCTTCCAATTGTTTCGATGCCGTGAGGTTGGTAGCTCGTGTTACATGGCTGAGCGCAGAAGCGAAGCGTAAGTCGAATGTGCCATCGTAAACAAACACTCCGTGTTGGATTACATCGGTCGGTTTGAGTTTCTGAAAATCTCTGTATGGATTCAGAACATTTGAACCGAGCTCGAAGCCGGTGAGTGTGCCTGCACTGATCAGGACTGTCCCTTGAAATCTGGAAGGTGGGTCCGTTTGATAATGCAGCCATTCGGTATCCGCTGTTGGTAGAGGTTTGCATGGGATTCCATAGACACTGAACTCGATAACAGGTTCTGCGAAGTAAGCAAAATAACAGTCCTTCACTCCACGGTTGTTCAGATACTTACTTACAGCCTTCAACTGTTGTGCCCAGTCTGTATTGGAGTCGGACAGATACTTATAAGTGTTAGAAGGTCCTCCCCAGAACTCATTCGAGTAGGCGAGGTACACCGGGTAAGATCGCGTCGTGGAGATAACGTGGCAGAGTAACAGCAGTCCTGCAACATATACCCATCGCCGATCGGAGTTGATTAAGGCGAAGACAGCACCGCCTATCAAAACAGCAAGAAATGCGTACATCGGGAGTATATGGCGCGCACCGATGTTGATGCCGCTCGTGGTTGCGATCAACATATAGAAAGCGGGAGGAACTACGAGGAATAGAATTTCGCGACGTGGACGAAACTTGCCGAGGGCAATGGAAGAAGCTGCCAACAGTAAGAACGCCATGAACGCTATCGTGGACTTGATGATGAAAGCTACGGGGAAGTAATACCAGACGCCGTGTGCGTGCACTTGCCCAAATATGTAAGAAGGGAAAGAGTTCGACAACATCCGAACATCGGCCATTCCGTAAATGTATGACTCGGGAAAAATATGCCAGCATGCAAGAGCGTGAAAGATGCTTGGCTCGACGCCCTTCAGGCCTTGCACGTAATCTGCCAGCGGAGGATTCAACTGCAAACCTGCAGGGCGCGCCGCGTATCGAAACCCGTAGAAGGTCCATAGGACTGCGATGGCGAATGCCGATGCGGTAACGAATGCACCGGTGAGGCGCAAGGCAATCTGTTTTCTTGAGGAGGTCGTTGCAGCGTCAGGCCACATCACCTCTGTGAAAAGGAGTATGAGTGCCATAGGAAGCACGACCACTGCGGAGTGTTTAGCCGAGAGCGCAAGTCCGGCGGCGAGACCGAGCGCCGCAAGCCTTCCCAGAGATGGTGCCTTCACATATCGGTAGAGGGTATAGATGGTGGCAAACATGAAACACGCGACGCCCATGTCGGTGGTTACGTAGGCGCCATGCGCGATCATGTTGGGTTCAAAAACCAGGAGAGCAAGAGAAAAGAGTGCTGGTCCAGTTCCGAACATTTCCTTCGCAGCTACGAATACCAACAGGCCGAGTAAGAGACTAAGAATTGAAGCCGCCATACGTGCGCGGAAAATTACGCGGTCGGCGACCTGCTGTCCACCGTCGCCGAAGAGAAAGTCACGGCCGTCAAGAAAAGCTTCATCCTTGAAAAACGAATTAATACGGAGGGGCGGCACCTTCAGATTCATGGAGAGGAGTGGGGTCGAAGCGAGCGTCTTCACCAATGGAGGGTGTTCGGGATTGATGCCGAAATCAGAGGTTTTCCAAGACATGTAACCAGCGAAGATGTGATCGCCTTCATCCCATGAAAGCGATTGCTGTCGGATTGACAAAGTGAATTCAAATAAAAACACGAGCAGGAGTAACGCTGCTCCAATCCATCCATAGTATTTCCGCAAAAGATGTCTGAACACGCTGAACTCCTGGATATGAAATTCGGAGTTACTGCTTCAAAAGATAATTGCAATTGGACGGTTAATTAAAAGCCAGTGTGCCAGTTTTGGCAACTTGAATTGAACTTTTAGATCGCATCAATGGAGGCTGGAGCCGAGAAGACTGTAGCTGAGAATTGCGAGCACCGCGAGAGTAAAGCACACGTAGAGGTAATCTCGTTGACGGGCGAAGGCGAGGGCCGAAAAGATAACACGTGCGATGGGCGTAGCAATAAGTACCAGAAGTCCGAACTGGATGATGGCACGTCCGCTAAATTGCGTGGCACCTTGGAATATTCCTGTGACGGTACGCAGCGGTGAGAGCTCTCCATGAAACGTGCGGTAGTCGGCTACGGTGTGACCGTGCCGGACTAGGTAGACGATGCCTCCGAAGATAACGATGGCTGCTGAAATCAGAACTCCGGCGCGCAAAAGTTTGCCGATGATGAGTTCGATGTGATGGTCGTCCCAGTTAGAGGGCGGCGTCGATTTCGGCGGCATTGCTCGACTCATATGCGTCCGGTGAATCCGTTGAAGATCATTTCAATTCCTAAGAGCACGATGACGGTACTGAATACGAAGCGCAAGGTCTTGGTACCGGCATTGACGAGTACTTTGGCTCCGAGCATCGATCCGGCGAGAGCTCCGAGAACGACCGGCATAGCTATTCCGGGATCGATGTATCCGCGCGCAAGGTAGACTCCGGCGCTGGCTGCGGCAGTTACTCCGATCATGAAATTACTGGTGGTGGTCGAGACTTTGAAAGGTATGCGCATGGCCTGATCCATGGCGAGTACCTTGACTGCTCCCGAGCCAATGCCTAGGAGTCCAGAGAGAGTTCCCGCGCCGAACATCAGTCCGAAGCCAAGCGGAATGCGATGAACAGTGTAATGTTCTTGCCCCTGCGCAGTGGGGTAGGCACCGTCGAGATGAAGGGCGCGGGAGAGCGCATCCTGTTTTTCATTCACAGGCGGAACGGGTAGAGTGCGAACCGAAAGGTATGCAGAGTAGAGAAGCACGAAACCGAAGACCACGGCGATGGTTGCGGTGGAAACGTGAGCAGCAATGAGCGCTCCAACGATTGCTCCGATCGTGGTCGCGATTTCGAGAAACATTCCGATGCGCATGTTGCTGAAACCTTCGCGAACGTAGGCAGCAGCGGCTCCGGAAGAAGTGGCGATAACGGAGACCAGTGAAGCTCCGATGGCATATCGCATGTCAACGTGAAAGACGAGTGCAAGCAGCGGAACGATGACTACTCCGCCACCGAGTCCAGTGAGCGCACCGAGGAATCCCGCCAGGAAGGAGCCGAGCGCAATGAGCGTGGTGAAAAGCAGAACGGACATCACTAGTAAGTAGATTCAGAAAAGAGTGCAAGCGCAAGGGGAAATCGAAAACATGGCTCCAGCGTTGTAATGTTTCGAGGTCAGCTTTCCCACACGAACCCATCAAAAGTGTGGAGATGCTGGAAGCCGAGTCGCCGGTAAAGCGCGAGTGCTCCCTGATTCTCTTCGGTGACCGTGAGAGATAGTTCCGAGAAGTTGCGACCTGTGAGGTCCGCGTAGGAGTAGCGAAGAAGATGTTCCCCGATGCCTTGTCCTCGGAATTCCGGCAGTGTGCAGACCTGCGTGATGTGGCCCACGTCGTGACGGACGCGTGAGCAGAGGAGAAGACCGACTCGGGTGCGAGTGGGGCGGTGGAATGCAACGAACGAGGAAGGCGGGTCAAAGACTCCGCAACCGGGGAAGCGCACGATGTTGTTCAGGAAGCGGAGCGAGCCAGCAATGGTGCGGTACTGATCGTTGACATCGCTGTCAACGTGTCCCGCGTATGCAGCGGTAATGATGTTGGCGGCTGGCTGGTAGTCGGCATCCGTCCATCGATGAATCTCTATTCCTGGAGGAAGTTCTTGGAAAGCAGGTGAGTAAGACGTATCGATCGGCAGGGAAAGAAAGAGTCGACGATATTGGCGGAATCCCTCGGCGATAAAGGGGGCGGCGACATGGTTGGTGGGATGGATGAGCAACTGAGCTTCCACGCGATGGAGACCAGGAGTTTGCTGGAGAGTGCTGATTGCGTGATTGAGCAATTCCAGTTCGATGTTCTTGCGACGGTCGTGAGTGGAATTGGAGTCTTCGACGAACAGGTCTCCGATTACGCCTTTGGCTCCCTCGTACACGAAAAAGCAATAACCATGGACGCGCCCACGCTCAATGGCCGCAAAACCAGGAAGAATTCGAGAGTCGGCGTAGCGGAGAATCATGTCTGCCGAGGAGCGGTAATCCCAGTGGAGAGTGTTTTGCCAGACGGCTATTTCCTCTTCCATAAGAGAGCGAAGGTCAGAGGAAGCAAAGTGGCGAAGGTCGAGTATCTCCACGAAGAATAAGGCCCCTTGGCGGGAATCCGCCAAGGCTTAGTGTAACGGATGTAGAAAGCCAGTGGTGAAACGATGGTAATCAAGCGGGGTAGCAAGAGGAATGCTCCCTCTGTCGCCACCCCGTTTTTGTGCTGGTTATGGAGCGGGCGAAACCTCGTAGATCTCGATGTGCTGAGCGCGGTAGGAGCCGAGAAAGCGGATTCTACGATCAGGCAGCAAAGTTCGAAGTTTGAGCAGCGAGCCGTCGTTCACGACGAGAACGTGGGCCGTGGTAGGGACCGACGCGGGAAGTTCGTAGATGCCTGGGGAGATTTCGAGGCCTTCATAGGGAACAACTAGGCGGTCGAGATAAAAGGAAAGGCCGAATGCAGTGTTGCGATTGAGAGCGAAAGTCGCAACGGGCAAAGGGCCAGGTTGATCGATGGCCTGCAACAACTCCGCAATGGGTCGGGAAGATTGGGTGGCGTCTACCAGAGGGGCTACGCCGCGAAGGATGAAGCCAACGCAGAAGATGAGCGGGAAAAGAGTCACAAAGCGCCAAGTCGACCATCCCTTGGTGAGCAAAGGCAGAGCAACGATCAAGAAAATGGCTGTTCCGGCGAATGCAGCAGTCATCAGGTTGGGGGCCGAGACGGGAAGTTTGAGGGCCAAGCGAGGGGCGATGGACATCGTCGCACCGATTGCTGCCAACAAGACTGCATGGGTGGCGATCGAGACCCAACGCGGATGCTCGCCACGGGCAGCTCGGCGATGCACGGCCACGGCGGCGAGGATGAGTAGTGCTGGAATTCCGGGAAGGATGTAGCCCGGCAGCTTCGAATGAGAGAGCGAGAAGAAGACGATGGGAACAAGCGCCCAGATGAGGAGGAAGATTTCAAAGGCGAAACCCGGAGCATCTTCGCCTTCGATGGCGACCGGAGAGCTGTTTGGTGTAGATCTGAGTTGCGCGCGAAGGGCTCGAACGGCGTCGGCGACTCCGTGAAAGATCCAGACGGTCCACGGAAGCGTGGCTACTAAGGCAACGGGGATGTAGTACCAGAAAGGCTGCTTGTGACGATAAAGATTCGATCCGAAACGAGCCAGATTATGTTCAAGGAAGAAGACGCGAAAGAACTCTGGAGTGTGTAGTTGAACCAGAACGTACCACGGGCCTGCCACAGCCAGGAATATTGCAATCCCGATGATATCGAGGGTGTGGAGCAGGGCTTGAAAGTTTCTCTGCGTGGCGCAGAATGCAATCAGCACAAAGGCTGCGAGGGCTGGCGCTATGGGGCCCTTGGCGAGCATCGCCAGGGCATTGAGAGCATAAAATGCCGCAAGCCACAGGCGCGCTATGCGGGGATCGTAGTCCTCTGATTCAAAGCTGCTCTGGTACCAACAGAACCATGCCAGCAGTGAGAGGCAAAACGGTGCGGCGAGGAGCATGTCCGTGGCCGCCGCACGGGAAAAGCCGAGTACGAGGATTGACGACCCGACGGTTAGCGCTGCGTCCAAGCGGGCTTCATATCTGATTCGGCGAACGGTGAGGAACGTTCCGAAGACGAGCAGTGTTGCGGCTACTGCGGAAGGTACGCGGGCAGCCCAGTCTGAGACTCCGAAGACGGAGTAGGAGATCATCTGTCCCCAGTAAAGGAGAATCGGCTTCTCTAGCCAGTTGTGACCGTAGAGGACGGGAGTGATCCAGTCGTGCCGAGCGAGCATTTCGCGTGCAACTTGCGCGTAACGGGGCTCGTCGGGGCCGAGAAGTCCGATGCCGGATAGCCGGAAGAAGAAGAAAAAGGCGCATAGTCCCGTGAGCAAGAGAAACTCACGGAAGCGGTCTTGATTAAGGCGCATGCTGAACAGTGTAATTCACGCGGAATGGCCCTCGCGTGGGCGGCATCTAAGGTTCGTCACGGTAGATGCTGATTTGTGGCGAGCCACCCTCTTTCAGTTTGGCGCGGAACATGCCAGGAGTGTTGAAGCTCCATGCGAGTTGGCCGTCGGGAGTAAGGGCGATGATGCCTCCGTCGCCGTGGATTGCGGTGAGTTGTTTTTGGATTACTTCGTCGGAGGCAGCTTGAAGGGGCATGCCTTTGTATTGCACAAGAGCGCAAATGGTGCGGGCCACTGTAAGGCGGATGAAATACTCACCGGTTCCGGTGGCAGACACGGCGCAGGACTGGTTGGAAGCGTAGGTTCCGGCGCCGATGATTGGCGAGTCGCCTACGCGGTTCCAACGCTTGCCCGTTGTGCCGCCGGTGGAGGTTCCGGCCGCGATATTGCCCTGACGGTCGAGGGCGACTACGCCGACGGTGCCGAATTTGTGCGCGTCAGGTTCTTCGAAGAACGCGAGGGGCTTGGCTGGAGCGGCGGGTGCTCCGGCGGGACGCACAGGGACGGGAACACCCTCCTTTTGAAGCTGCTTCTCTAGCTGCTGCCATCGGCGTTCGGTAAAGAAGAAGGATGGCGGCACCTGTTCGAGGTGAACGCTGGCGGCGAACGAGTCGGCACCGCTGCCGATGAGCATGACGTGAGGGGATTGCTCCATGACGGCGCGGGCAAGTGAAATGGGATGGCGTGTGTGCTGCACGTCGGCAACGGATCCAGCAGTCATTGTTTTGCCATCCATAATTGCGGAGTCGAGCTGGTTTGTGCCGTCGGCCGCGAACACTGCTCCCCGTCCGGCGTTGAAGAGCGGATTATCTTCGAGCAGTTTGATGGCTGCTTCTACTGCATCGAGCGAGGAGCCACCTTTGTCGAGCACAGCTGCGGCGGCGGTAAGAGCTTCTTTGATTCCGGCACGATATCCGGCTTCTGCTCCGGGCGTCATGGCGGCGCGCTCGATCACTCCGGCCCCGCCGTGCAGAACCAAAGCCCACTTGTGCTGCGCAGGTTGTGAGGGCGAAGCCGTTTGAGCCAGAAGGGTGGTACATGCGAAGGTCAGGGCGACGAGAAAAAAAGCGCGAGCGAACAGGCTCATAAGACTCCTTCGAGGTGGCTTGTAAGACAACTCCGAATACCTGTCTCCAATCATAGGCGGTGTTGCCGGTGCAGTGAGGAGAGAGTTGCGCCACTCCCTTTAGCCGGAGTGGCGCAACCTCAAAGCTCCTTGTTCCAGAAACGGTCACCGTACTTGGCCGAAGCGAGGGCACAGCCCAGCACTATGAATGCTGAGGCAATGAAAGTCCCTGAAGTATCGTAAGACTTCAGGATTAGTCGAAGGCTCATCAAGACCCCGAAGAATGCTCCAAAGACGAAGCGCACCCAAAAACTGAATCGGTCGGCCACCAGCAGTTTGTCCAATCTCATCATTCTCATATCCCAATATTGGTAAGGGGGAGTATGAGTTTTATTGGAAGTTTCAGGGTATCTTGAGGAGTTGCGGGGGCTCAATAACGGCGCGCTTTCAATCAGAGTGTAGGCGTCGTTAATCAGGGCCATCATTTGCGTTGCTTCGTCGTGAGCAGGCGTACCTGCCTGATACAGATCGGGGTGCCACCTTTTGGCAATTCGGCGATAGGCTCTCCTGATCGAGAGCGCTGAGGCAGAAGGTGGCACCCCGAGTATCCTGTACGCATTCTTTAGCTCTGAAAAGTCACACTCAGTCGTGGGCATGCAGTTTCATTTACACATGACATGGTACTGTCATCACCCATGCTTTGTCCCTTGCTATTTGGAGTAGACCACACCATTTTTCATGACGAAGCTTACATGCTTGAGCGTGGAGATATCCGCGAGTGGATTACCTCGGACGGCGATGATGTCGGCGTAGAAGTTGGGCTTGAGTTGGCCAATTTCATTCTCCCATCCGAGAAGGCGTGCGCCGTTGATCAGGCTGGCGCGGAGCACATCTACGGGGGACATTCCGTACTGCACCATTAATTCGAATTCGCGAGCCTGGGTGCCGTGGGGGAATGGTCCTACATCGGAGCCTACGGCCATTGGGACTCCGGCGGCGAGTTGCTTCCGGAACTCGGCGGCGTGGAAGGCTAGCGTGGCACGCTGGCGTTCGGTCGAAGCAGGAGTTCCGGCGTGGGCGGCAAAGTATTCGGAGATGGCAAAGGTGGGGACGGCGTAGATCTGTTTCTCTCGCATGATGCGCATGGTTTCGGGCGCAAGCTGGTCGGCGTGGTCGATGGATGCGACTCCGGCTTGGGCTGCGTAGAGCGTGCCGGGTTCTGCGGTGGCGTGGACTCCGATGTGGGTATTCATGCGTGTGGTTTCGGCAACGGCGACTTCAAGTTCGGCGCGCGTGAACTGGTATGGCGTAGTGAATTTTCCATTGATAAAACTGTCATGGCCTGTCTGGTAAATCTTGATGAAATCCGCTCCCTCTTTTAGCTGCTGGCGGATGACGGTGACGAGTTCCGATGCAGAGTTTGCATAGGTCGCGTTGGAGGAGATGTGCTCGGCGGGATTGAAGCGGATGGCGTCCTCGTGGCCTCCGAGAATGCTGATGGCGTTGCCGCTGATGCGCATGCGCGGACCGGGTATCAGTCCGGCATCGATGGCACTGCGAATCGCAGAGTCGGCGGAGCCTGCGCCTTCGGTTCCCATGTCGCGCTCGGCGGTGAATCCTGCCATGAGGTCTTCGCGGGCTGCGATTTCAGCCAGGATGGTGCGTTGAGGAACTGACTCAACGACGGTTTGAAGATCCTCGTCTCCAGGGTGGAGGAACAGGTGGACGTGCGCGTCGATGAGGCCGGGCATCAGGGTGGATTCGCCGAGATCGATCACCTTGGCTCCGGCAGGATGCGTGACCGACTGGCCTGCTTCGGCGATGCGGTTGCCTCGGACGAGGACTTCGCCAGGGCTGACGAGTGCGCCTCGCTCGACGTCGAGAAGGTGGGCTGCATGGAGGACAATGGCTTCGCTGGCGGGCGCTGCTGGTTGTGCGATGAGCGCAGGAGCGAAGGTGAGCGTGAGGACGAAAACCAGGATCGTGCGAGGTACGCGGATCAAACCAGACATGGGCCAAATACTAGCATGCGTGCCGAGCCTCGGATGGGCGATGGGTTTCTGATTGGTTTTTCAGGAATGTGTTTCCTGAGAATCAAACGCTCATTCTGGTTGAGATGAAATGCGGGGCGATCCGGTCACGATCCAAACTCCGACAAGAACAAGTAAGCCGCCGATCGACTGAAGGGCGGTCATCCGTTCTCCAAATGTCATCAACGCGAACAGAGCCGTGAGGGGGGCGACCGCAAGCAGCATTACCGAGGTCACGGTGGCGGGAAGATGACCGAGCGCGTAGGTCAGGCAGAAGTAGCCGACCAGTTGGCAGACAATTCCCGAAGCAAGCAGCGCTCCGAGGGAATGAATGTTTGGCACCGCAAGCGAGACGTGAGCGAGTACGGAAAACGCAAAGAGCATTGCCGCGCTCGCTGTGGTTGAAAGAGCAAGAAGAGTTGCAGTGTTGCACGTTGCTCGCAAGCGCTCAGTGGCGATTAGGTATAACGCGAAGCAGACAGAGGCCGTGATTGCGAGTAGGTCTGCCGAATATCCGGAACCGGGATGGAGAAGGTCTACTGCGACGATGAAGCACGCACCGGAAAGAGCCATAGCAAGTGCTATACAGAAACGTCGCGATGGGAGTTTGCGAGTGGCGGCCCAAGTCAGCAATCCCACAAACAATGGCGAACTGTTCGACAGAAAAGTCGCGCTTCCGGCAGTAGTGTGGAGGACAGCCACGTTATACAGGCCGAGGTCTGCGGCGAAGAATGCTCCACCGAGCGCGGCATAACATAAGGTGGGTCGACTGAGGCGCGGAGGCTTGCTCTTGGAAAAAAGTAAGAGCGGCCAGATTGCCAGCGACGCGAAGAGAACTCGATAGAACGCGGACGCGACTCCTGATATCAGAGTCCATCGCACGAAAATCGCCGACCAGGAGATTGCAACTACGCCGAGACATAGTGCCGCGCAGGCACTGGCCGTTTGCGTTCGGGTAAATGCGTTCACTCTCTGCCACGGAATTGGATGATGCGGCGGCGGTCACGCTTCGAGGGGCGATTATCTGGTGCTGGTTCGTAGAGATGGGTGTTCTTGCGCTCTTCTGCGACTTTCTGGCGGAGTTCGCGGCTGGCGTCGGTTTCGCGGTAGAGGGTTTGAGCTACGGAGGCTGGGCCACGGACTTCGCTGAGGTCGAGGACTTCCACCTGGAAGTCGCCACCGTCATTGGTTATCTTCAACATGTCGCCGACGCGGATTTCGCGCGCAGGCTTCGCTGGTCGTCCGTTGAAGAGTACCCGACCGAGATCGCAGGCTTTTGAGGCGAGTGCGCGGGTTTTGAAGAATCGAGCTGCCCATAGCCACTTGTCTATACGTACAGAAGTCATTCGAGTATTGTCCTACGAATTGAGAAACACTGCGTCACCTGCATGTGAATCTTGGGAGGCAGCGTGGGCTGGATTCGTTGGCTTGTGTGTGGTGCTTAACCGAGACAAGGCTGATAGAATTCAGTGATTTACAGCGTGGATGAACTTTGCACCCGGAACCTGCGTATAAGTAAGCATGGCTTCTGGTGCGGCCCTACCCTCGCTGGTCCGATTTGCGGCTACTCAGAGTCGGTTGGCGGAGGCGCGGGTGGAAGAGGCACAAGTCGTTGCACAACTTGTACGCCGATGTGCTTCCGGTGATGCCGCCGCTTGGGAAGAGATTGTCCAGCGTTTCCACCGTCGCATTTACAACATCTGCTACCGCTTTGCCGGTTCGGCGGATGACGCCCAAGATTTGACTCAGGAAGTGTTTATCAAGGTTTACCGCACTGTCAGCAGCTTCGACGGTAAAAAGGCGTCTTTTAGCACCTGGGTGACTACGGTTACACGGAATTTGCTGGTGGACCACTTCCGCAAGACCCGCAATGACCGTTCGACGGATTCGATCGATGCGGTTCAGGGCGCGGATGATGACGGGCCTACGCTGGCAGATCGGCTGGCTTCGGACGCTCCCAGTCAACAGGTTCATGTGGAAAGTCGCGAGCGCCAGGAAATGGTGCATCGGGCGCTGCAGCAGATTTCACCGGATTTGCGGGAAGCGGTGATTTTGCGCGATTTACAGGATATGGACTACCGCGAGATAGCCCAGGTTCTGAAAGTGCCCGAGGGAACGGTAAAGAGCAGGATCAATCGAGGTCGGGCGGAACTTGCACGACTTTTGCAACGTACGTATAGACAAGCCCTGTAATCCAGTTGGATTAGGGCGAGGCAGGTGATTTGAGATGTTGGGTGAAACCAAATCCGGAATGCAGTGCATGGAGTTCGACGCTCTGCTGACAGAAGCCATTGATGGAACGCTGAACGGCGAGCGGCGCGAACGTTTCGAGCGACATCAGGCTGGCTGCCCGGCGTGCAGCACTCTGTTTGCCGAAGTTTCGAGCGGCATGGCTTGGCTGGACGAGGTCGAGGATGTTCAGCCGCCGCACACCCTTGTGCACAACATTCTGGCGGCAACCAGCGGTGCTGACCAAGCGGCGGCGAGGGCCAATGCGGGACCCTCGGCTTGGGAACGTTTGCGCCGACAGGTGAGAATGGCACTTGCACCCGTGCTAACTCCGCGCTTTGGGATGTCCATGGGGATGGCGTTCTTCTCCATCACGCTGGTGCTGAACATGGCACAGATTCGCATTACGGATTTGACTCCCTCGAACCTGAGCCACACGTTCTACAGCAGTCAGAACAAGTTTGAGATGAAGTTTATGAGGTATTACGAGAATATGCGGCTGGTGTACGAGATCGAATCGCGAGTTCGGGACCTGCGCAACGCGACTGATGAAAGCGAGCGTCAGGAAAAGAATCGACATCGCGAGAAGAACAACAACCAGACGCAAGAACAAAACCAGAACAGCGAGCCAGACCGACGGCAGCATCGTGAATTTACTTGCGGACAGAATCCGCAATGGCTGGCATTACTGAATGGGATCGAGCCACACCTTGACATGTGCCCACGAGACCTTGCGAAGCAGAGGAGAGAGATATGAACTGCGTACAACACGCCGACACGGCAGCGGTTGCTTACTGCCGTACCTGTGGCAAGGCGCTCTGCGAAACATGCAAGCGTGACGTGCAGGGAACCATCTTCTGTGAATCCTGCCTGGCAGCTCGGGTCCACGGGAGCGCGAGTGGGAACTTTGAGGCCGCTGCGGGCGGCAACTATCCGCCTCGCAGACCGGAGGACGCGAGTCCTGGACTCGCACTCTTTCTGGGCTTCATTCCAGGAGTAGGTGCCTTTTACAATGGCCAGTTTCTTAAGGGCTTTGTGCACGTGATGGTGTTTAGCACCCTGATTTGGCTATCTGACCACGGGATGGGCGGATTTGCCGGAATGCTGATTGCGGCATGGTTCTTCTACATGGTCTTTGACGCATACACGACGGCAAAAGCTCGCCGCTACGGATTGCCGATCCCTGACCCGCTCGGTCTGAACGCAATTCTGGAAGGCCGCGACGGAACATTCCGCCAGAGGGTGGAACAGGCAGGCGAACGCTTGGGAACCCAGGTGGAATATGCCGCTCATAATGTTGGACAGCATTGGCAGAGAGCGGGCGGTGTTGCTCCGGGCGGAACGGCTTCGAATGTGGCCCCGCCCCCGACTGGAACTCCGGGTGAGCCTGTGCAGGGAGTGAACCCAGGCGCGCAGAACGGTGTGCCATACGGAGCGCCGGGAGCACCGTACACGGATCCGCAGCAGGGGACGTACTACTCCGGGCCTCAGGGTACTTACTACGCGGGGCCGGGAGGTGCGCCGTATGCGGTTCCTCCTCCGGACTATGTTCCTCCGAAGGAGCGTGAACGAAATCCGGTGGGAGCAATCGTGCTGATCGGTTTTGGATTGCTACTGCTGCTGGCGAATCTGGGTTGGTTCAACTTCAACTGGGTCTCACATTTTTGGCCGCTGATTCTGATCGCCGTTGGAGTGTGGCTTGTGGTGAAACGGCAGTGCAACGCGCGATAAAAGGAGGACTGCAATGAGTTATTACCAATCGAATCCTGTGTGCCGTTGCGGACGTTGCAGCACTCGTGGGCTTATGGGGCCAGCTATTCTGATTACGCTTGGAGTGCTGTTCCTTTTGGCGAACGCATACGACTATCCGTTTGAGCGGACGTGGCCGATATTGCTGATCGTGATCGGAGGAATCAAAGTAGTCCGATACGTGATTCCAGAAAGCGGACACTTTAATCCTGGGCAGTATCCTCCTCCTTATGGGACGCAGTATGGACCGGTCGGGCAGTATCCGCCTGCTTCGTATCAGCAGGTTCCGTCTGCGGGACAAGCGCAAAGCGCACCTACTCGGAGCGAAGCGATTGTGACTCCTCCTCCGGCACCGTCGGCAGGAGCACTGGGCACGGGGAGCGAAGAGAATGGCGAGGTGCACAATGGCTAGTCCAGTGTACGTTCCTCCTCCGCCGGTTCGGCGTTCGGTGGTGGGACCGCTGATTCTGGTTGTGCTCGGAGTTCTGTTCCTGCTGCGAAACTTTGGCTATACGTTTCCGGTGTTTCATAATTTCGTAAGGTATTGGCCGCTGCTGCTGGTAGTCATCGGACTCGTAAGGTTAGCAGAGTTTTTTGCAGCGCGAAGCGCAGGTAATCCTGTGCCACGGATGGGCGGCGGTTCGGTGTTTCTGCTGGTGATAATCATCGCTTGCGGAATCGGGCTGAGCGTCGCGTTCCATGGTCGCGATCAGATTAACTGGGGCTCGCTACGTGACAACGTCGATATGGATGACGATCTTCTGCATCTGTTTGGGAACGAGTACACATTCGATGGGGAACTGACGCAGCAGTTTGCCGGAGTCGGCGTAGTTCGCGTGAATTGCGAGCGCGGCAATATCACGGTTAACAACTGGGATCAGCCGCAGTTAAAGGTGGTTTATCACAAACGCATCTTTGCAGGAAGTCAGAGAGAGGCAGACTCCGTCAATCAGTCGACAATGCCGAAGTTGGAGTTACAAGGCGCGACGATTGATGTACAAGGAAACACGGAATCAGCGGGGCCGAAAGGCGTTGTTTCTGATGTAGAAGTCTACATTCCTATCAAGGCAGGGCTGGAGGTGACGTCGCAGCGCGGAGATGTATCCGTGACCCAACGCACCGGTGACGTGAAAGTAACTTCGCAGCATGGAGACGTGACGCTTGATCAGGTAACAGGGAATGCGAACGTCACAACCAGAAAAGGATCATTGCACGCCAGCAACGTGACGGGAAACGTGACGGCCGACGGCAGGTTGGATGATCTGACGTTGGATACGATCTCGGGTACGGTGTTTGTCACAGCAGACATTTTTGGCGATACCCGGCTCTCAAAACTGCAGAAAGGCGCGGCGATTCGAACGTCACGCACGGATCTGCAGTTTGTGAAACTGGACGGCGAACTGACGATGGATTCCGGCGATCTGCAAGGCGATGGATTGTTGGGACCACTTAGTCTGTCGACCAAAGCGAAGGATGTGAATCTACGCAACTTTAAGGGCGACGTTCGAATCAACGACGATCATGGCGACATTAGTTTGGAAAGCAATGTGGCCGCAGCGTTGGGGAATCTCGAACTAACGACACATCACGGAGACGTGCATCTGCGTTTGCCGACGAAGGCTAATTTTCAATATCAGGTGGTGACACGGCATGGCGACATTACGAGCGAGTTTGAGAGCTTGCGGTCGCAGAGCCATACCGGGGCAGCGAATGCAACCGGGACAGTGGGTAAAGGTGGCGTGAAGATCAATATCACCTCGGATACGGGCGATATCGAGATCAGCAAAGTCGACGCTTCGACTGTCGAGCCGTCGGAACCACCATCGGCACCTGAGCCTCCTGCAAAACCAGCCAAGCCGACGAAGCCGGAGAAGACTGGGAAAAAAGTCGGCGATGTCGAAGTGATGTAGAAGCGTGATTAGATGAAGACTAAAATCGGGGGGCTAAGGCTCTCCGATTCCTTTGTGTGGGAGAAGTCGCCAAACGCGTGCTTATGAAATCGGTACCATTCCCAACTTGTTGCAGGTTCTGGTTGGGCGTACACTCAATTCAAATCAACTGCATGATTTAATAATTGTTCTAATTACGAATCTCGAAAACTACTACGCTGAGGGCTCTCAATGAAGCGCACTACTATGAGTGATGTCGCTGCAGTAGCCAGGGTCGGTAAAATTACGGTCTCACGTGTTCTTAATGGCAGCCCTCATGTCGCGGAAAAGACGAAGAAACGCGTTCTCGCAGCTGTTAAGAAATTGAGTTATGTTCCGGATGAATCTGCGCGCGCATTGAGACTTCAGAAGTCGCATTGCATTGGTTTGATCGTTCCGGCGCTAATCGATCACTTTTTTGCAATCTGCGCTCATGTGATTCATGAGACAGCTGAGAAGCATGGTTACATGGTGATGACGGTTTCTTCGAACGGAGACCCTGACACCGAAGCGAATCAGATTCAGGCGATGCTTCGCCGTCGTATCGACGGAATTGTGCTCGTTCCTGCGAGCAACCGAAAATGCCTTCTTTCTACCCCGGAATACAGTAGTATGCCGGCCGTCGCGTTTGATAGACCCATCGCGAATGGTGAGCAAGATCTGGTGATGGTCGAAAATCAGCGCGGCGCGAAGATGGCGGTAGAGCATCTGGTTGAACATGGTCATCGCCGCATCGCTTATCTTGGACCATCGGGTAGCTTGTTTACGATTGCAGAGCGCCTCCGTGGCTTCAGGAAAGCGGCGGAGAAGAGTGGAATTGAGACACAAGAATTCTCCTGTATTGACGATCTCCAGCAGACCATAGCGGTGCTGAAGGAACTGCGGGCGAGCGATGCGCCTCCCACTGCAGTGTTTACGCCGAATAACGTGACGACCCAGTTGGTAATGGAAGCTATTCTGGAGCTAGATATCGATGTGCCGGGTACTTTAGCTCTTGTGGGATTTGATAATTTCGAACTCGCCCACGTACTCCAGCCGCCGGTTACGGTCGTGAGTCAGCCGGTAGAGGAAATGGCCCGTTGCGCTGCCGAAATGTTATTCGAGCGATTGCAGGACGGCGGTGCAGAACTTCCGCCAAGAAAAATTAAGCTACCGGTGCAGCTTTTGATTCGGAACTCCTGCGGATGTAAGCGCGGAGTGCCTCACGTCGTAGCGCCTGTTTCGGTGTAGGTGAGACTGTTGAGTCGCGCCTACTCAATCATTGTTTCAATGGGACGGCGAAGCCCCACGAAATTCTGAGTCTGCCACTGGGTCTGCCCTCCGATTCGATGCAGTATACGTTGGAGATTGCTTTTCATTACCAGAACAGGGTCGAGCATTAGGCGCACGGTAGGCAACTTATTCTCGACCAGGTATTCATGCAACGTTCGGAACGCGATTTGTCCTTGGCTGTATGGACGCTCGTAGATTGTACCGATCACCTGATTGGATTCCAGCCTAGGAACCAGTTCAGGGAACAGGTTGGTTGTGAAGATGGAGACTTTACCGAATAACTTCGCCGCTTCTACTGCGCGCAGAACTGGCGCTCCGTTACCGGTACTAACGTAAAGCCCGGAAACATCGCGGTTTTCAGAGAGGAAGGCCAACGTTTTCTCGTAGGCTTCTACTTCTGACTCGTGATTTTCAATGGGTGCCAAGACCTGCATGGCTGGAAACAGGGACTTGAGCGTTCCGGAGAACGCCTCAAATTTCTCGATGTGATCGGCCACTTCCAGATCGCCACTGGTAATCGCAATTTTCCCCTCTCCGCGTAAGAGACGACCCATCAGTTCCGCAACCAGTGCGCCGCTTGCAACTGTATCGACTGAAACCGTGGTCAGCTTTTCCGTTCCGGGTCCGTCGTTAATGAGGCAGATAACAGGGATGTGCGCGCGCGACGCCCGGCGGATAAGCGGTTTGAGATTTCGTGGGCTGCCCGGGACAATGATAATGCCGTCTACTTTTGCGTCGATCGCTGTTTCAAAGGCCTCTTCCTCGCCTACTCCCAAACGTGGAAATATCTGATGGCGGATTTGCACTCCGGCCATTCTGAAGGGAGTAGATTCGTTCTCGATGCCTGCTCGGACCGGGCCATAGAACGATTCGGGGTCTTGGGGGGTGATTACGCTGATGACCAGAGTGCGCTTCTTGGAGAGATATCGCGCGGCCAGATTGGGGCGATAACTCATCTTTTCCGCCATCTGGAGCACACGGGCGCGAGTCATTTCATTAATTCCAGGACTGTTGTTGATTGCCCTGTGCACCGTCCCGACGGAGACGCCGACTGCTGCCGCAATGTCGTAAATCGTGACTTTCTTTTCCATAGATACCAGAGTTAATCTTCGACTCAGTCGGGAATTGATACAAGCTTAGTTCTTGGTTTTATCGGATGCGGGTGTCGCCATTCGATGCCATTCGAACGCAGCGCCTAGCAAGGTTGCATTATCAAAGAGTTTCGACACGATCAATTGTGTCCCTGTGCCATTTAGTTGCGCTTGTGCCTTTGGTAGAAACAGATGCGCGCTGCGGGAGATGGCACCTCCGAGGACGATAGCGTCGGGGTGAAAAGCGCTGCAGGTGGACTTCAGTGCTTTTCCTAGAATTGCTCCAAACTGCTGCATCGTTGTCCTAGCGATGTGGTCGGTAGTTGCGTGTGTTGCGATCTCGGAGACCGAAATATCCGCGCCGCCTAACCCTTTAAAGACTCGACGAATGCCGCGGGTGGAAACGAAATCTTCGACAATACCGCCCTGAAAGGGGGCATTCCACAGAAAGCCTCCGTTCGGCACATCTCCGGTAGTAACAATTTGACCGCTGATGGCGAAGGCAGACCCCACGCCGGTACCGAGGGTAATTCCAACCACTCGATCTAAACAGGCGGCCGCGCCGAAGTGAATTTCTCCCAAGAGACAAGCGCTAGCATCGTTGACGAAGGCGATGGCTTGCGGAGGAAGTCCGAAGCGATTTGCCAACGCCACTCGCAAGTTATAGCCGTAGAGTTCGCCATATTTGTGGCGCATGTAGCTGATGCCGTCTACGTAATTGAACGGATTGGGAAAACCGAGCGAGACGCCGGACAAGGCGCCGTTCTCTAGCGAGTTTTCAGCGAGAACCCTTTTACCCAGGCTTTCGAGAGAGCCAAGGATCGACTCCGCAGGGGCTCCATTGTCGAGTTCAGATGAGCATCCGCCCTCTAAGTCGGCGTCCTGGGCTAGCGCGGCAGAAGCATGGCTGCCGCCAACGTCGAAGACCAAGACGTTTGTTCCGGAATGCTTCAAGTTCATGCGCCGTGACCCATTTCCTGGGATTCGTCACCGATTGCGCTACGGAATGGCAACAATTCCTGATTAGTTGGCAAAAACAGAATAACAAAGATTGGAAACGGTTACGGTCTTAAGAGCGATTATCACCCGATATTCATCTTCCATTAAACGCGGCAACGGCAGAGCCGTATCAATGGCGTCTATGAGGATTTTCTCATAAACATATTGACATACTCTCGATTTATAGCAAAACTGCTCTACGGAAATTCATCTCTCATGTGTGAGCCGTAGATGGTTAAAGACGGTCGGATTGCTTCTGTTAGTACCGTTATCGATTACGGTAATTGATGTCAATTCAGAGCACCAGAATGGATTCAATGAACAAGGTAGGGAAACTCATAACTCGCATTCGTCGATTCATCAACTGTCCCGTCCTGGTGACAGTTGCACTTTTGGGTGCCGTAGCCATTGCACCTGCTGTCTTTGCATCTGCACAGGTTTCTACAGGTGGTGGCACAACGAGCAAAGATCCAGCGAGGACAATCGCGGTCCTCTCTCTTCACGAAGCTGCTCGAACAGGGAATACGGCTCTTCTCGGGGAAATGTTGCAGCGTGGTGCTGACGCAAATGCCAAAGATAGCCAAGGGCACACTGCACTCATGATGGCTGCGAAAGCGGGGCAACTTGATGCCGCGCGACTGCTTTTGGACGCCGGGGCGGATGTTAACGCATTCGCCCATGGCGGACGAACTGCGCTGATTGAGGCTACAGAACAAGGCGGCGTGGGGATTGCCAAACTGCTCGTCCAGCACGGAGCGGACCTGAATGCAATTTGTCGCACGGGTACTGCCTTGGAGGTGGCCGAACGCATGGGGAACAACGAGATTGCTACGTTGCTTCGTCAGGCTGGGGCTCGATCGTCAGGACGCTCGGTGGGAGATACGGTGTGCGTACGATCTTGGGGTGGCGATGGATATTGCGGAGTTGTGGAGGCAATCGACAAGACCCAATATCAGCTACGCGTGACACAGATCGTGGGATGCAAGGGCGGTTGTGTGGCCAAAGCAGAATGCTCGGCTGAGAAACCGGTCGGAGGTCTGGATGGTATCTCGGTGGGGACAGAAGTGAATACAGAGAGTTGGTGTCTGACGCATACGGGGGTGAAGTAATGATGCATCGCTCGAACTGGTTGCGCATTCTTCTCGCGCTTGTAATCCCCATGGTGCTGGCTCTCTCGGCGACGCTGGTTGGTTGCGGAGGAGGTTCTAGCACAACGTCCTCTCCATCGATCACTTCCGTCACGATGTCATGCACCAGCAACTCGGTGATCGCGGGGCAGACGGCCACATGTACTGCAGTGGTGCAGGGCGCAGGTGCATTTAATAGTGCCGTTACCTGGAAGGTCACTGCGGGATCCATATCGAGTGCGGGGTTGTTCACGGCACCTGCTACAGCCACGCAGGTCACGATTACGGCAACGTCAGTTGAGGATGCGACGAAGTCGGGCTCGGCGACGGTTACGGTTACAGCGGCAGCTCCGACCATCACCTCGGTGACGGTGTCATGTGCGGGCAACTCCGTGACCGCGGGACAGACAGATCAATGTACCGCAACGGTGCAGGGTACGGGGGCATATAGCAACGCTGTTACGTGGCAAGCATCTGGAGGCACGATTTCTAGCACGGGACTATTTACCGCGCCGGCTGCCGCAGGCCAGGTCACGATCACGGCCACGTCCACTGCCGATACCACAAAATCAGGGGCTGCCACAGTTAGCGCCGTTGCGGCGGCCCCGACCGTTACTGCTGTGACTGTTACATGTGCCGAGAGTTCAATTGTTACCGGACAGACGGATCAATGCACTCCAACGGTGCAGGGAACAGGGAAATTCAGCAGTGCCGTTACGTGGAAGGCATCTGGAGGTACGATCTCGGACGCAGGATTGTTGACGGCACCAAGCACTGCAGGGCAGATTACGATTACCGCACAGTCGGTTGCTGATACGACAAAATCAGGTTCCTATACCGTGACAGTCACGGCGGCAGAAGCCATTTCCGGGGTCACACTTTCGTGTCCGGAGAGCACATTGCCGCAGGGACTGGAAGAGCAGTGCTCGGCGTCGGTGCAGGGAGCGGGGACATTCGATAGTACGGTGACTTGGCAAGCCACAGCCGGCAGCATCGCGTCCGGATTATTTACCGCTCCGAGTACTTCTGGCGACGTCACGATCACCGCAGTCTCAGTGGGGGACTCGACCAAATCGGCTAGCGCAGTTGTGACTGTTGCGGCAGCGCAGAAAGCAGTGTTCGATTACATGGGTATCACGCATGTGTCATGGTGGAATACCGATTACAGCACGCCTCAAGGTGTCGCCGCACAAGACGCACTTGCGGCAACAAGTGCTACCTGGGCGGGTGTTTTGGTTACGCAATATATGGATACCAAGACCTCGACTACAATCGCCGCCTCCAGCACGCAGACGCCAACGGATTCGGATGTGGAGGCTGCAATTCTGGAGTTTCACAGCAAAGGCTTGAAAGTGATGCTCAAGCCTCACGTCGATGTGAACGACGGTACGTGGCGGGGCGCAATCGCGCCGAGCGATGTAGATACTTGGTTCGCAAGCTTCACGACGTTCATTACTCACTACGCGCAATTAGCGCAGGCCAATAACGTAGAAATGCTGGATTTTGGGACGGAATACGCCACGATGAGTGACGGCAACCTTGCGCAGTGGACGGCCGTGATCAATGCGATTCGAGCTGTTTACACGGGGAAGCTGACGTATGGGGCGAATGCGACATCGGCTGGCGACGAATTTACAAGCGTCACGTTCTGGGACCAAGTGGATGTGATTGGACTCGATAATTACTTTCCCTTGACCAATCACGCTGACCCTACGGTTGAGGAACTGGTTGCCGCCTGGAAATCAAATGCGTCCGGCTTCAAGATCGTGGACGCAGTTGCTAACCTTGCAAGCGCCTATCCGACGAAGCCTGTGATCTTTACCGAGATTGGTTACCTGAGTCAGGCAGGGACGAATGAGGAACCGTATGCCTATGGTGGTAGCGGGCCGAGCGACAATACCGAACAGCAAAACTGCTACGAAGCCATGTATGAGGTGTGGAGTGGGTCAGCGGTGAAGGGATATTTCTGGTGGGACTGGTCAACATCCACGCCTAGCGCAGGTGATACCGGCTACGACCCCCGGACTAAGCCCGCACAAACGGTGTTGCAGAACTGGCAGTAAACGGTATCGACTTACAAATGAAAAAAGTAATGGCTGGTCCGAGTGGATCAGCCATTACCTTTTTGAACGGATTTATTGAGAGCAGTTACTGGGCCTTCGGAAGCACTACGTCCGTTATGGTGTAGGGCGGAACCTCAATCGTGAATGCCGCTGACGTCTCCAAAGTCTTCTTCACGGGGACGCCGTTGGTGGCTTTTCCGAAATCAAAGCGAAGCCCGCTGGCTGCCACTTTGCCGCCCTTGATGTTCACGCGGACGCTGGCACTCTTGGCCGGGTCTTTGTTGATGAGCATCAGTCCCAGAGTGCCGTCGGCACGTTTGGCAGAGTGGATCGCGAGGAGGTTGTTGCTGGATTCCGATTGCAACATCGGATCATTGGGGCGTGCAACGATGTGGACCATGCCCACGGCATAGGCAAGTGGGCCGGGCTTGTTACTTTCATCCAAGAATCCAGCATCGTGGACGCTGGCGCCAACGACCGTTAGAGTTCCGTCTTCGACCATGCTGGCGTAGCTGTCCGCAATCAAGAATGCTTGAACCAGCGGATCCTTCTCCAATCCCCAGGCTTGAATTCCGGTGATGGCGAGCTGGATGTTATGAGCGTTTGCGCCGCCGTACTTGTTGAACTGCGCGAGCAAGCCGCCCACAATTTGGGGTAAGTCCGTGAAAGGCGCTGCAAGCATTCCAGCCTTATCGGGAGTTTTCCAGTCGGGTGGGAGATTCTTCCCGAACTTCCAGTGGACAATGCCGAAGTCCACGATACCGCCGCAGGCCTTTAAGACGCTAGGATTCCAGTTGTTCTGAGACGTGTCCCCAGTTATGCCGGCTTCTGCGACCCCTGATACATATCCGCCTTCTGAACGGAGACGCTTCCCGCTATCAGCGCTGCCTTCTCCACTCCAACTCTCGAAGTGAGCGCCCGGCTGAGCAAATGCCTCCTTGATCGGCGGGGGAATCAATACGGCACCCACCTTGATACTGGGATCAACAGCCTTCATCGCTTTTGCGAAGGCGACCACTCCGTTGCCATACGTCTCCGGAGAGAGCTTGGAGTTATTGCTCCGCAGCTTCTCATCTTCTTTTGGGGGCTTACCGTGAGGTACGCGCAGATCTTCTTCGCTGTTGTTCTGGCCGTCCTTCATGTAATAGCCGTTGGCGAACACCTCGTTGCCAATTTCCCAATACTTGATTTTAAAAGGCTGAGGATGTGAGACGCGGAGGAAGTTGAGGCCGTCGTCGGTGGGGAGCGGATCGGAGGCGCGCAGAGTGGCCCAATAACCGACAGACTTCCAGTCCGTACCAGTGGAATCGTTGCCGATCACCTTGGTGTCCGCTGGGTCACCGTTGGCATAAGCAACCCAAGCAGCGGCCTCGGCTGGCTCTCCACCTCCGGTGCCTTCCTGGTTGGAGCCGTAGTTCACGGTGACGATAGTTGTACCACCGCTCTTTTCGAGCATGGCTGCAAACTGTCCAAAGCTATTGCTGGACGGGTAGATGTCGTACTTGGCGGGATCCGTTCCGAGAATTCGAGTCGATTTGTTAGTTGCCCAGTGGTAGCGGTTCGCAGTTGGGCCGGGATAACGGAGTGTAGTCACTCCGAGGGCATGCAGTAGGCCAAAAACCTGGCCGTTCACAAGCTTGTCGTCCCATATGGCGGTATCTGCGGCCACGGCGCGAAAGGCCATTACGTTGCGCGTGCGATCCGTATCGACGGTGACTTTGGCTTCGTAGTGATCCTGAGCGATCGCAAGACTGGCTACGCTCAACACAGCGGAGAGGACTCCACCCACAAAAGTGCCGGTGATGTCTCTGCTTCCGCTGTAAGTCGTCGGATTGAACCCGGGTAAACATGAGATTCGCATAGATAGAGCGCGTCCTTCTTCTGGCTGCGCTCGAATGCGCGGATAACAGCCAGATAAATTTCAAATTGCCGGAGCCGTAGCTTCCGAACAGTCGTTTTGCGGTTAGGAATCGCTGACGGGGACGGAAGGCTGCAACCACCGACTGACTTATAGTTCACTGCGGCAATCCGGGTCAATGAAATTCGCTCATGAAATCAGATGACATCGATTTCAGACAATATGAAATCGATATCAATTCAAAGTCTCTGCTTGACATTGCACTGCTCCCGAGTTAACTTCTTCTCCGCCTCAACATAAAGAAAATTTTGTTGTGTTAATGCGAGACCTGAACTCTGCTTGCTTCGAAAACGACGCCGTGGGGATCAATGAAACGTAGCCGACGGGAGGTACCTACCATGAAGATAGTTTGTAGACTTAGATTAACAGCGGTGTTGCCGGTGCTGCTCATTGCCGTGCTCTTGCTGCTGCAATCGCCTCTTTTTGGACAGTCAACCGGAAGTGTAGTCGGGATTGTTGCCGATTCGACCGGCGCCGTCATTCCTAATGCGGTTGTGATTTTGACCAATGAGTTAAACGGCACTACCCGCAAGTCAGTCAGTAACGGTGCAGGATACTTCGTATTCGCATCCGTTTTCTCCAGCACCAAGTGCCACCTCAAAGTTACCGCAGATAATTTTAAATCATGGCAATCCCAGCCCTTCGCTCTTCGTCCGGGCGACCAGGTTAACTTTGCGGACATCAAGCTAGAGATTGGCACAGCGACCACGGAAGTTACGGTTGAAGCTACCAATCAGTCGGTCAAGACACTTGATAACGGCGAGCGTAGCGACGTAATCAACTCGAAAGAGATGAAGACGCTTGCTGTGGTAGGACGCGACGCCACCGAGCTGGTTCGCATGCTTCCTGGTTTCGCCATGGACACTGGCGACCAAGGGGTAAACAACAAGGCTGGCTACAATTCGGCGGTCGTCGGATTTAGTGGCCCCACCGGAAGTTTCTCTGCAAACGGCACGGGCACGGACGGCGTTAGCGTCGTGTCGGATGGTGCCTCACTCACGGATATTGGCAGCAATCAGGGTTCAGTTCAAAGTGTAAACATCGATATGGTCGAGGAAATCAAGGTTTCGACCTCATCGTATGGCGCTGACAACGCCAAAGGCCCCACGGTGGTGAACGCCATCGGCAAATCTGGTAGCTCGGCCTTCCATGGCTCGGCATACTTCCATGCGCGTGACACCACCCTGAACGCCAACGACTGGTACGACAAATATCAGGGGTTGCCCAGACAAGATGGGCGCTATTTGTATCCCGGCGCAACCTTGGGTGGTCCAGTTATCATTCCGCACACCAACTTTAATAAGAACCGAGACAAGATGTTCTTCTTCGCCGGTGCTGAGTACTACCACCAGCGCTATGAGAGTGGAACTCTCGGGTCCTGGGTTCCCACGATGTCGGAGCGTCGGGGAGACTTCAGCAAGTCATCGATGGATGCAGAACTCTGCGGCGCTCGACCCGATGGACAGGTCAACCAGAATGCCATTCAGTTGATGTGTACGACGCAGAACTACTATAAAGATGGCACGCCAATCTTGAATGGCAATGTCACCTCTTATGCCAATAAGGGTGGTGTGTCGATGATCAATTGGCTTCCGTTGCCAAATGCCGATCCGTTCACCAACTCATCCGGCTACAACTATGTTCAGCAGGTCGTTCAGAATCAGAACGGATCACTGATTCACGGCCGCATCGATTACAACTTCAACGACAACAATAAGCTCTTCGCCAGCTATGGCAGGCAGTCGCAGATCACCGAAGATCCAGTCAACTGGGGTGGGTGGATTCCGACGGCGGCAATGGCCTACCCTGGCGGTGTCACATCGGGCGATGTCTCGAATACTTTCTCGGTGAATTACACCCGGGTTATTAATCCCAGACTGACCAACGAACTTACCGCGGCTTCGGCCTATGTGGTTCAGCCCGGAAACATGGGAGATTCGGCGCAGGTTAGCCGCTTCCACGCGAACGACTACAACTGCGTCGATCCGGCCGCTCGCAAGAAGGGAACATGCGGCTCCAGTGGCAACGGAAATTACAACTATTTAGGGCAATTCAAAAACGCCGGTGACTACTCGATGCCAGCCCTGTCGGACTACGGAGAATTTGGTTATCCGCAGATGCTGATGCCGGGTGGATTCTACAGTAGCCATGTTCGGATGAAGAAGCTGGTCCCGAACGTATCTGACACCGTGAGTTGGGTTAAGAGAACACACCTCATTAAAGCCGGTATCTACGTCGAGAAGGGCATCCTGAACGGGTTAGCTGATACTTCAGCCTACCCTCAAGGGGAAATGGATTTTTCGCCGTATCACTATATGTACAACAAGTCTGTGAATACAGCCGCCAACTTTGTCGGCTGCTATAACCCGGACTCTGCGGGCACGGCGCGAACTTCGGGTGCTGCCTACATTGGTAACTGCATGAACCCGGTGGCGCTGATGTATATGGGGTTGCCGGACGACTATACACAGTCGAACTTCTCCCCAATCGTGAATATGCAGTACACGACCTTTTCAATCTTTGCTAACGATTCGTGGAAAGTTCATCACAACGTAACCCTCACCCTGGGTGCACGATTTGAGCACCTTGGGCCATGGCTTGATCGTCATGACAACGGTCTCGCGACGTTCTCTCCTACGTTGTACAAGGAGCAATGCGACGCGGCAACTGGAAGGTCATGCACTTCGGATATGCCAGGCATGATTTGGCATGGCCAGAAAGGGGAGAGTGCAGTTGCCAATTCGGTATCGAAGCCGTCGACAATGTTTGTCTCTCCTCGCGTCGGTCTAGCTTGGGATGTGTTTGGCAAGGGAAAGACAGTGCTGCGTGGTGGATGGGGCGCGTACCGCAGTGAAGAGGCTTTTAATCCTTATGCATTGGCTGCGGCTACTGGACAGGGATATAAGAATAGTCACCTCACGAACCAGTTGAGCCTCGACAGTATCGATAGCCAAACAGGGTCCGGTGTGGCTGACTTCAACACCAATGCAATCGATGCGTCCGACACCAAGCGTCCAATTCACTACGAATATAACTTCACGATTTCTCAGAATCTGCCCTGGAAGTCGATGATGGAAGTCGCGTATGTCGGCAGCGATAATGAAAATCTGAGCTCGGGGGCGACCTCGAATTCCGATATCAACGTGTTGCCATTCGGTTCGCTGTTCAGCGTCAATCTGAACAACATTCCGTCGAATGCGGGAAGCGCGGCTACCGATCTAGGGAACATGACGACTTCTCAATTCGACTCATTCAGGAAATATCCGTACTACCAACACATGTATGTGATCAACCATAACTTCTATTCGAGCTACAACAGCCTGCAGGCCAGTTGGAATAGAAATGTGGGGGCAATTCAGTTTGGTGTGAACTACACGTTCTCCAAAAACCTGTCTGTTGCTCAGTCCTACACAAGTGAGCTTGCCGACCCGGTCAATCTGCGCAACGACTACAATCCCGCCCCGTACGACCGTACCCATGTCTTCAACGGACATTACTTGATTGACCTGGGTAGTCACTATCACGGCGGAAGTAATCTTCTCGCGGACGCGATTAACGGTTGGCAGATTTCTGGAATTTCAACCTTGCAGAGCGGACCGCCTCTCGCGTCGATTGAAGGTGGTAACTTCAATTTCTACGGTGGCCAGATCGAGGCCACGGAAGTTCCGCATGTCAACCAAGTCAGTTCCACTGCGCGCACCAACTGCCAGAGCCTAGGCATTTCGTCAGGCCAATGTGTGACGTACTTCAATAACTCAGTGTGGTTGGGAACTCCGGACGTACTGCTCATGCCCACGGTGGTCTGCAATCCCACTTCTCATCTGAGCAAAAACCAGTATCTCAATCCTACTTGCTTTGGGCTTCCGAACGTTGTTCAGAATGGCGCGTACCGTCTTCCATATATTCACGGTCCAGCGTATCTGAACCACGATTTGACGCTGTTGAAGAACTTCAAGGCAGGAGAGAAGAAGAACGTTCAATTCCGATTGGCGGCCTTCAACTTCCTGAATCATCCACTGACCTCGTTCAACAAGAACGACACCAGCAATCTCAATCTGAGCATTCAGAATGCGGTACCTGGCCAAGCGATAAGTCAGGCATACCTCCAACACCAGAACTTCGGTATAGCGAACGTCAAATATGGTGCTCGCCTAGTTGAACTGAGTGTTAGGTACGAGTTCTAGAGAGTGTGCTCAAAGTGGCCCGCGATAAATAGAGCGGGCTACCTTGAGCAACGCGATATACGACGGCGACAGCGTATGAGGTTGCCGCACTGAGTCAAGTTGGGCCATGTGTAGCAAGCCGGCATTAACACCAAACGGTACGAATGCCACCCATGGGTAGGTCTTCACGAGATTTTTTGGAGGAATCTTATGGCCATCGAGTCTGCTGCTTTTCTCCGCCGGTTCGCGCGGACCGAATGTCTGCTTCTACTTTTTACAGTGCTGTTATGTGCGATTGCCGCTGCGCAGACTACCGTTTTGCCGACGGTCACCTCCAGCTCGGCAGTTGGTGTGGTTCATGGTCAGTGGGGCCAGATTTACGACCTCGCAGTTGGCCAAAAAGGTGACGTCCTCTTTCTTGATAATGAAAAGGGCGCCCTTTATCAGTTAATGGCGGACGGGACGACTGTCTCTGTTATTTCAGCTCCTGGCGCCGTGTTAAGCACATGGGATAGTCCAGGAATGGCTATGGACTCCAACGATGTTCTCTATGTCGCTGAGACATGGAGCGGCCATGCCTTTTACCGTGTTCCCTACGATTCAGCTTCCGGAACTTGGAAGCTAACAGCGCAGAACGCGTGGGGATCTTCCCTGGGAATTCAGCCTGAAGGCGTTATTGTGGATTCCAGCAATAACGTGATCTTCAGTCAGGAAACTGACAAGTCAATCCAGAAACTTACCGTCAATGCGGACGGAACGGCCGGAACGCTCACGGTCCTTGTAAGCGGGCTCAAGGCTCGTGCGATGAAGCTCGCAGTCGATAGCGGCGGGAATGTTTACTTCATCGAAGACCCATGGGTCACGGACCGGACGACGGTTGACCATGGCATTTACATAATTCCGACCGGAACATCCGGAATTGTAGGAACGGGAAAGGGAGACGCGGAGACTCAGCTCTCTCGTATCGATCCGGGGACTGGCACCAGTGTGGGAACCATGGGCGACTTTAAGGGGCTGAGATTCGATACGGCAGGAAACCTCTATATCAGCAGCCAGAGTGACACTCAAGGTGGAATGTACGACATGGTGCTGATGGTCCCCCCGGTACAAAAGGGAAAGGGGACGTTCAATTGGTCGGGCGCCTCCATGGTCGCACCAGTGTCTGCGACTGCAGCAATCGCGATCGATCCGCGAGGAATACTCTGGATTCCCACGGGAACCGGTGGCTGGAACAGCGAAGCGAATACGTTGAACTTTGTGAAGCTGGCGCTGGGAAGTGACGACGTAGGATCGTCGGCGGTAGGCGCTCAGAGCACAACACCTCATAATGTTTACTTTTCGTTCAGCAAGGCTACGACTCCCGTTAGTTTTGCTTATTCAGAAGTTAGCGGAACCACAGATTTTGCCACTGTGACCGGCGGAACCTGTGCTGCGGGTACGGCTTATAAGGCGTTCTCGCAGTGTTCTGTACAGGTAGCGCTCAATTCACAAGTTGTGGGTGGAGTTTCAGGTCAACTCCTCATGCTGGATTCGAAGAGTAACGTCCTGGGAAGCGCCTACGTTCATGGTGTCGGGCAAGGTTCGGGTTTGTCTGTCCTATTGCCAGCCGTGCCAGCGCAGATTGGGTCGGGCTTGACAGCGCAGGCGCAAGTTGCGGCCGGTGCTTATGGCAACGCATATGTTGCGAATGGGACTCAGGTTCTCAAGTACGCAAAAGGAGCAACGGCCTCGACGGCAGGTGTGTCGGTGGGAAGCGGTCTTACGGCTCCGACTGGGGTGGCTGTTGATGGAGCCGGTAACGTTTATATCGGCGACTCTGGAAATGTGATCATGGTGCCGGTCAGCAATCTGAGTTCGGCGGGAACGGTTATTCAGACAGGACTCGGCTCCGGCATCAATCTCGCGGTCGACGGTGCAGGAATTGTTTATGCCGCCGATCCCAGTAACAGCCGAGTTGTTCGAGTGGCGAATCAGGGGGCGGCGTTCACCTTGACGGGTGTTACTGTCACTGCTGGTTCAGGGTTTGATAAGCCGTCTGCCGTTGCCGTAGATGGCTCGGGCAACCTCTTTGTCGCAGATGGAACGAGTCTATATGAAGTTCTAGCACTCGGAGGTCAGACGGAGATCACCAAACAGCTCAACTCCGTCACTGGTTTGGCGGTTGACGCATCGGGATCTGTTTACGTCGCCGAAGCAGCTGGGTTAGTTCGTATCCCGCTGTTAGACAATGCCCTGAGCATAAACGACGAACTCACTCTAGGCGCATTCTCCAGTCCTGCCGGTGTGGCGTTGGATAGTGCGGGAGACATCTTTGTTTCGAATGTCGCAGCCTCTCCTTATCTGAATACGCTAAGCATTAATGGACAGGTTCAGTTTGGGACGGTGGACCCTAGCAGCCCCGTTACTCTTGACGCGACGCTCTTTAACATAGGCAATCTTTCGCTCAATTTGACCGGGTATGACACTGATAGCTCTCCAGATTTCCTCGTAGCGACCACTGGAAGCTGCGCTGTCGGGACTCCGGTAGCTACGGGCTCTACATGCCAGTTGCCTTTAACGATGAGCCCTGCTGGCGACTCCGGTTTTCTTACCGCTACCTTATCAATATTGAGCGACGCGTCGAATGCTTCGCCTATTACGATCGCTCTTTCGGGGACAGCGAAGACGTTGGCGGCAACCAACACCGCCATGACGATCTCCCCGAGCACGGGGCTAAGCTACCCGGCGTCGGTAACCGCCACGGTGACCGTAAGTCCGGTTGTGACAGGCTCGGGTTCACCAACTGGTTCTGTGACTATTTCCATAGATAGTGTTGCGGTAGCTTCTGCGGATCTGGTTGACGGTGCCGTCACCATTCCTCTTAGTAACCTTGGCGGCGGAACACATGTTGTTGTGGCTAGCTACTCCGGAGATACAACCTTTGGCAGATCTTCAGATACCAGCAATCTTCCGGTAAGTAAGGCAGTCTCGACCGCCTCGGTCTCAACACCAGATACCTACGTGGCTCTCGGGAAGAGCTACACCTTGACCGTAAAGGTGACGAGCACGGCTGGAACTCCGACTGGGAAGGTTCGATTTATGGAGGGTTCGGCTCTTGCCGATCCTCTACAAGCATCGTCTACCTTGGACAGTGACGGGACCGCAACATTCAACACCAGTAACCTGACAATCAAGTCGGGTCTCGCAAGTACTCATACGATTACAGCGGTGTATGACGGTGATGCAAACTTTGCCGCGGTGACCGCTGCGTCGGTAACCTTCCAGATTTCCCAACCGAGCGTACTCATTACGACTCCTTCTGCACTGTCTGTTACGGCAGGAACTCCTGGAAGCGTGATTCTTACGATGAAGTCAATCGTAGGATTCGCCAACAAAACGATAAATGTTGCTTGCGATAACACCACCGTTCCGACTTACTCGGAATGCACCTTCAACACGCCGCAGGTGGAGGTAGATGCTGATGGTCAGGTAACCGTGGCTGTGACCTTAAGCACGAACGTCCCGGTCAATGTAGCTTCGGATCGGTCGCGGAGAACCCCATGGATGTTCACGGGGGTATTCGCTCTTGGGTTGGTGGGACTGTTCGCGGGGAGAAAGGCCAGGTTCAACCGGCGCTCGATTACGACAGTCTGTTTGCTGCTTTTAATCGTCGGGGCCTTCGCAGGTATGACTGCGTGCGGGAATGGTGGTTATTCGAAGGTTCCGGAGGCACCGCATGTTACGACTCCGAGCGGTACCTATAACGTAGGCATCATCATGACCCGAAACGATACGCAGGCTGTTGTATCTCTGCCGTTCACGTTCAGCGTTACGGTGAAATAGGGACGCTGAAGACAGACGATTATAGGGCGAGCCCCCGGTGTAAGAATTTGCTGCCGGGGGCGCCAGATCCTAAAGCTGATGTCTGTGTGGAGTAGCACCACTCGCGAGTTTGATACGAGATTTTGGGAGGAATGTCATGGCCATCGAGTCGCTCATCTCTCTGCGTAGGTTTGCTGGAGTTGGACTCATCCTTTTGTTTTTGAGTTTCTGTATGGGCACGGCTGTCATAGCACAGACCGCTCCGCTGGTAACGTCAGATTTTATCACGGGACTAACTGATTCCACCAGAACATGGGGAAGGATTTGGAACGTCGCGGTTTCCAGCAAAGGAGACCTGATCGTGGTCGATTTCGAGAATGGTGGCATATACCAGTTCCCTTCCGATGGTCGATCTATGATCACGCTCGGCGATAGCACTCTCCTTGGTGGTTGGACGGACATGGGCGTAGCCATCGACGCAAATGATACGTTGTACATCGATTACAACTGGAACGGCGGGTTCAGAAAAGTTCCCTACAATCCAACCACTAAATCGTGGGACCTCTCGACCGGAACAATTTGGGGTGCCGGCTTACCAGCATTGGATGGATATTGGTACAACCACCCCGACTCTGTGTCTATATCCACAAACGGGATACTGGTTGCCGGTATCGAGGCACCACAAAATTCCATATTCACACAGACCATCAATGCGGACGGAACCCCTGGAACTTCGACGCTGATCGTCGAGAAGCTCAAAGCGCGAGCAAGATCCGTCGCAATGGATAGCGTGGGGAACATCTACTTCTATGAAGATGGTGGCGTGCCGGGCATCCTCTATATACCAGCAGGTACCACCGGTGTATCGGGTGACAAAGCAGGGAGCGCAGAGGCGCAGTTTACAAGACTCGATACGGCCCTCAATCTCAGCGGCGCTGACGGTGTGTCGGTCGACGCAGCAAACAACGTCTACATTAGCGATTCCAACATTGGCGTATACAGGATTCCTTTCGAATCTGGTGCCCCGAATCCGGCCCATGCAGTTTTAGTTACACCCGTGTGGGCTTACGCAGGTGTTGGGATCGATGCTAAGAATGGAGTTCTCTATGTTCCGACCAAGCCCACCTCGTGGGGTTGGCTCTGGAACGGTTCCAATAATGTGGGCGGACTTGGCGACATCGTTAAGGTTTCGCAGACTGGCGATTTGGGGTCGGCGCAGGTCGGAACGCAAGGTGGCACCGGCGTCGTGGCGTACGCATTCAATGGTTCGGTGACCCCGGCGAGCATCAGTTTCCTGGAAGCGGGCGGCAATTCAGATTTCGTAAATACTGGTGCCGGAAATTGCGCGACAGGAACGAGCTATACATCTGGGCAAAACTGTACGGTAGGCGTTGCACTTAAGCCCCAGTCTGTCGGTTCCGCGGCAGGCGAGTTGGCGATCTTGGACGCCAGCAATAATTCTGTTGTCTCCACTAGCCTCCATGGCGTGGGCCTCGGTTCGTCGCTCGCTGTCAGTCCATCTGCTGAAACTGCAGTTGGAACGGGATTAATAACACCGACGCAATTGGCAACGGATGCCTCCGGGAATGTCTACGTGGCAGATTCAGGGCAGGGCAAAGTTCTGCAATACCCAAAGGGATCTGCTACGCCGATTTCCGTTGGCTCGGGACTAACCGCCCCGACCGGAGTTGCAGTAGATGGCTCTGGTAATGTCTTCATCGCAGACAGCGGAAATATTGTCGAGGTTCCTTATGCTCAAGGCGGACTGAACGTCGCTGGGCAGACAACAATAAAAACGGGGATGGGTAGCTCGCTGGACTTGGCGGTGGATGGCTTAGACAATATCTACGCCGCAGATCCAGACAATGGGCGAGTGCTGCACATAATCAACCCAGGGCTGGCGAACGGTACCTTTAGCCAGAGTGAAACTTCTATTATCGGATTTACTAAGCCCACGACAGTGGCGGTGGACAGCACGGGCAACCTCTTTGTCATTGACGGCTCGAAGCTGATCGAAGTTGCCATTGACGGTACACAGAGTACGCTTACTACCGAGCTCAGCGCAGCAAATGCACTCGCCGTCGATGCTTCTGGATCGGTATATGTTTCCGCCTCGGGCGGTCTCTTCCGCATTCCTAATATCAACGGTGCACTCAGCTTCACTGACGAAGTTCCGGTTGCAGCAGACGTGACGAACCCGATCGGAGTGGCTCTGGATAAGGTAGGCAACGTCTATCTGGCGGATGGAACAGCCAAGAGTCTCGATCTTGTTAGCTTCGATGGCGCAATCAATTTCGGCGCGCTTAATCTAGGTGACTCGCCTACGTCAACGGCTTCTCTCTGGAACAACGGAAACGCCGCATTACTAGTTACTGGATTGAGTGACAGTAACTCTCTCGACTTTACTGCCGTGAGCAATAGTTGCGATTTTACTGGCGTTACACCCGTTGCGGTCGGTGCCTCGTGCACTATAAACGCAACCATGAACCCAGGCCCTGGTGAAGAAGGTCCTCTCACTGGAGTAATTACGGTTCAGGGTAATTTCACAAACTCCCCAGTTGTTCTCAGCCTGTCGGGAACAGGAGCAGCGCTTGCAGCCACCACGTCGAGCATCGTTGTCTCTAGTACAGGGACTGTGACGGATGTACCTGCGACCGTGACCGTTGCTCCCTCGTCGGGCACAGGTGTTCCGACCGGAGATGTAACCGTTACGGTGGGTGCGCAAGTTGTAGGCAGCGGCACACTATCAAACGGCTCCGTCAAACTTGATCTGATGCCAGTTCCGGCTGGAAGCCAAACTTTCACAGTAGCTTATGTGGGTGATCGAGCTTTCGGGAGGTCTACGGCCTCCGCAACAGCTACAGTTGGGAAAGGTGCTGCAACATTCGTGATACCGACGACGCCGACATATGTTTTGGCGAACGCGAATCTCTCGAACGCCAGCGCTGGCTCCTATTACTACACGTACAAGGTGAAAGTCACATCCGCAGCGGGGATTCCGACTGGGACAGTAACCTTTATGGAAGGGAAGGCCCTAGCGATCTCCAACTCAACTCCCTCGCCCGTGGATGCAGATGGCTATGCAACATTCTTAACGCAGTCGCTGTCGCTTAACGAGCTAAATAACAGTCCGCAAGCTGTTACTACACACACCATCACTGCTGTATATAGCGGCGACACCAATTACGCCGGAGCAACATCTACGTCGGTTACGTTTGGGGTTATCAATCCAAGTATTCAGTTTTCCGCCGCACCGGCATCGTTGACCACAACCGCTGGTACGAGCGCAAAAACAACTCTTACATTGACTTCGGTACTAGGATACGGAGTGTTGCAGAACTTCACGGATTCTGTGGAGTTGGATTGCCTCAATCTGCCGGCTCACGCCACTTGTTCCTTTGATACGTCTTCGGTAGCTGTTACCGAACAGGCTCCTGGAACTGCAGTGGTAACCATCAACACCAACGTTTCTGGAGAAGTCATCGCTTCAAACCGCAAGTCTTCAGCATGGGGTTTTGCGACAGTGTTCGGGATTGGTTTGGTCGGACTAGTGTTTGGTCGCAAAGCAAAGAGTAATCGACGCATGATAACGGTGATCTGCGCTGGATTCGTGCTTCTCAGCCTGGTCGCAGGTATGGCGTCTTGCGCTGATTCGAGCACTACCAAAACAACGGCTTCGGCGACGAAGACACCGGCGGGAACCTACGCTATATCGGTGACAGCGAAGCAAATCACAAACCACAACCAAGCTTCGTTGCCGTTCACTATTAACCTCACGGTACAGTAACGAAGGCTAATCAGAGCAAGCAATACTTCCTCGGGGGACGAGAAATCGTCCCCCATTTTCAGCCAAAGCTACAGGCAGGAATGTGCGTTCAGCCGGGAGATCCATTGACTTTTCTTTGTTTTGAGCAAATCCGGCAACTGCAGGGGATGGACTTCCTCCTCCAACTTCTCAAGTATTTCGAATTCGAACCCTGACTCGCCCTGGGAGTTCCACTCTTGTTGGAGTGACTTTTCGAGGTGACTGCCCAAACGAAGACAAAACCAACATCCATTCTTCTCTGCATCCAGATTCCTGGACGCACCTACCCAGACCCGATCCGTTGCTACGCATCGCACCGCAAAGGTACCCATGGGCGCCTTGCGTTCCTTGAAGTTTCTGATTGCCTCTTTTCGTAATTCTTTTGATTGCATCCTCTACCTTTCAGTGTCGGCTATTTCCTTTTGGGAGCGACGCTAGTGGTTATCTCGGCCGATGCGAAGGCTCGGCTGGCCAATCTTCTTGCGTGGTCTCGCACATCGCGAGGCCATGCCGCAGTGATCTCCTCAAAACTCTTCTGCTGGTCGCCGAACAGAGCCCTGATCGCTTCCTCAAAGCCAGGCTCATTTCCGGCCATCGCGAAAATGAAACGATACGTCGCTTCCTGTGCCCGGCGATGTTGGTCCTTGCCGTGATTGGAAATTCGGGCCTGCTCCACGAGTTTCCGCAAAGCAACAGATGCGCCTCCTGGTTGCGTTGCAAGCCACTCCCAGTGACGAGGAAGAAGCGTGACTTCGCGAGCGACGACTCCCAGACGGGGGCGTCCAGGTTTGCGTGGGTCTTCGTTGCAAAAGGCAGGAGTTGTCGTTGCGGATGTACTCCTTGGCATTGCTTCAGGGAACCGCTGAGTCAATCGCTCCAAAACTTCCTCAGAGGTTCCGCTATAGTCCACGTCGATGACTTCGCTCGTGAGGTCGTCAAAGATCAACACCGAGGTCCATTGTTCCTGGTCCCAAGCGCTTTTGGCTTTGGCTGCAACCTCAAGCAGACCGCCGGAGGCGACGCGTTTGCTTCCAACAAATGCACTGCATGTGGAATCAGTCATACGAACATTATATCCGGATATAATTATTATACCGGGATACATTAGTGAGCCGACTGCGACCTTTCTGGATGTGGGAGAGCGTAGACATTCACAGAGTAGCCGTCCTCGCTATTCTCAAGCGCCAGAGACCAATTTCCCTTCGGAGCAGGAGGCAAAGGTGCGCCATTAAGGCTTGCACAGATTCGTAATCGGGGCGAATTTGCCGGAGTCTGGACGCTTAGAACGTTTTCGGACGCCCATGTTGCTTCCGCAGTGCGTTCCCCCGAGAAGATGTATTCACGACGGAGGCGCAGGAGATTCCTGTACCACGTGAGCATGTCCAAAGTTTCTATCGAATCCGGCCAGCGAAGACGGGAGCGCTCAAAGGTGGCCGGATCCTGCGGGTCGGGAACTTGCGTCCACCCAAAGTCTGCAAATTCGCGGACGCGTCCCTCTGAGACGGCTTTCTGAATGACAGGGTCTTCGAAGCTGGTGAAGAACTCCCAAGGCGCAGACTCGTCATATTCCTGTCCCATGAACAGGAGCGGCGTGTGCGGGGAAAGCAGGAGGAGAGCCGCTGCGAGTTTGCGCGCACCTTTGGGGACCAGCGATGAAAGCCGTTCTCCTAACGCGCGATTTCCCACCTGATCGTGATTCTGTATACAGACGATTTGCGTTGGCAAAGTAACTCCAACGGGGGGTACCCCACGTTTGCGCCCATTCCAAAACTGAAATGGCTGCCCCTGGAAGGCGTAGGGTTCAGAAAGCGCACGGGCCAGCAGCGCGGGATCGGAAAAGTCTTGATAGTAACCTTTGCGCTCTCCGGTGAGCAGTGCGTGGATGGTGTGATGAAAGTCGTCACTCCAGACCGCGTCAGTTCCATAGCCCTGCTGCGAAGGTGGGAGAACGTAGCGAGGAAGATTTTCATCAGTTTCGACCGTTACCACGATGGTGCGATTGGAAGCCATTCCGAGCTGATGGGCGGCTTCAGCAACCTCGGCGACTATGTGCTGCCGGGATTCGTCCTGAATGGTTTGAACCGCGTCCATCCGTAGCCCATCCAGGTGATATTCACGGAGCCAGTACAGAGCGTTCTCGACGACGAAGCGACGAACGTGAGCGCTTCCTTTGTCGTCATAATTGATGGCATCACCCCAAGGAGTCTTATGGCGGGGGGTAAAGTACGGGCCAAACAGCGAGAGATAATTGCCTTCGTTGCCGAGGTGGTTGTAGACGACATCGATGATGACAGCTAGTCCGCGCAGGTGCGCAGCATCGACGAAGCGGCGTAGCGCTTCAGGTCCGCCGTAATTGGATTGCACCGCATAGAGTCCAACGCCGTCATAGCCCCAGTTGCGAGGACCGGGGACTGCATTAAGCGGCATCAGTTCAATGGTAGTGATGCCGAGGTCGCGGAGATAATCTAGGCGCTGAATAGCGGAATCGAGTGTCCCCTCAGGCGTGAAGGTTCCGACGTGAAGCTCATAGATGACGTAATTAGAGAGAGGTAGGCCGCGCCAGAGTGCGTCGGACCAAGGAAAAGCGGGATCCACGATTTCAGTTGGGCCGTGAACGCCTTCCGGAAGCAGGCGAGAAACCGGGTCAGGCACAGCAAGAGAGTCGGTCAAATACTGGTAACGATCTCCTGACGCTGCTGGTATGGTGATCCCCCAGTAACCATCAGCAAGACGGAGCATAGGGAAATCTTGGGAGGAAGCTACGCGGCGCTGGAGCCTCAGGGTCACAGAAGAAAGGCGTGGCGCCCAGAGTTGAAAGTCGACGAGGTCGCCGCGTACGCTGGCCCCGAGGGCTAAAGGTTGAGTTGCAGTCTGCACTTTGGTGAGACGAAAGTGAACATTGGAAGGTTGCCGGTGAAAGGTCGCGAGCAACAACGCAGAGTCAAATAGAATAAGGGAATGCTGATACTTGCCTCCCAGTCACCACGGCGGTCTGAATTGTTGCGCAATGCGGGGATATCGTTTGAGGTGCGCCCGGCGGACATCGATGAGAGCACTCGGGACGGGGAAGACGCCTTCGAGTACGTGAAACGGTTGGCGCGAGAGAAGGCGCTTGCAGTGCTGGAGATGTCTCCCGAAGGAGCAGTTGTACTGGGGGCGGACACTACTGTGGTAGTGGATTGCGAAAGCTTGGGCAAACCCTCCGATGCAGCAGATGCGCGACGAATGCTGGAGCGGTTGAGCGGCCGGAGGCATCAAGTCGCTACTGGAGTTTGCTTGGCACATCGCGATGCGAACGGAAATGCCGTAGCCGAGGTTGAGTTTGAGGTCACCGAGGTGGAATTCTCGGCGATGAGCGCGAAGGATATCGCCGATTACGTCGCATCGGGTGAACCCATGGACAAAGCAGGAGCTTATGGCATTCAGGGGAGAGCCTCGCGCTGGATACCCCAGATACGAGGGTGTTACTTCAACGTTGTAGGGCTTCCCGTCGCCAGAGTGTGCGCGATGTTATCGCGCTTGTAATCGAGCAACCGTTGCACACAAAACAGTCAGAGTGGAGCCGCTGATAAAGGGCAAAGGCGCCTCCGAATGAAGAGGCGCCTTGCCACAATGTCAATTGTCACTCACGCACCAAGCCTACTACTTCTTTTCAGGCTCAGTCGGAGTGGCCTCGCCGTCTTTGACGGCGCTCTTGAAGTTCTTGATTCCTTCGCCAAGACCTTTACCCAGCTCAGAGATCTTTGAGGGGCCAAAGATAATAAGGGCGATTACGAGGATTACGAGCAGTTCCGGGACGCCAATTTTTCCACCGAACATTTTTATTCTCCATTCGCTCAGACTGTTCGGGGCTATTGGAACGGATTGTTCCCACCCGCAGGCTGTGCATTCTCTTTCAGTGTAGTCAGGGTTAGGCGGCTAGTCAAAGGTCGAAAGACCTTATTTGTTAGCCAAACTTATCATTAATTCCGCCAGCAAAGCAGCGCGGCGGGGCATCTCTCGAGCTACGACGAACTCACTAGGTGCATGTGCTCCACCACCGACTGCGCCCAGCCCATCCAAGGTCGGAATACCCAGTGCTGCGGTGAGATTTCCGTCCGAACCACCACCCACTGCAGTCTCTCCAAGATGGAAACCAATCCGTTCGGCGGCCAGAGCCGCAATCCGGTAAAGGCGTACGGTTACAGGTGAACGTTCGAAAGGTGCTCTCTCCAAACCTCCGAGAACTTCCAGACTGCACCGCAGGTCTCGCGGACGTAACTTGCGAATTCCAGCATCTACGCGTCGGGCTTGGGATGCAGTGAGGAACCTCACATCTGTGACAATTTCAGCAAAATCGGCTATGACGTTAGGGCGAGTGCCGCCAGAGATGAGTCCGGGATTAAGCGTCAGCCCCTTTGCTGGACGTGAGAGCGCGGAAATCGCGACAACCTGGTGAGCTGCTTCGACAATTGCTGAAGCCCCAAGCTCAAAGTTGAGTCCGGCGTGTGCGGCGAGGCCGTGAACGTGGATCGTATATCGGGCGATGCCCTTTCTGGAGGTTTTACACGCGCCTTCCGGGCCGGATGCGGGTTCCAAGACGAGCACAGCGTCGGCCGCTTGGGCAAGCCGTAAGGTTAGCGCACGAGATGCAGGGCTGCCAATCTCCTCGTCTGGTACGAGCAAGAGAGTCATTGCGCAAGGCAGAGGTCCTTTGGCAAGCAGCGCTCGGATGGCGAAAAGGGATTGGACGATTCCGGCCTTCATATCAAAAGCACCGGGTCCGCAGAGGCGTCCTGAACGCTCGCTCCATGGCATGCTTCGGAGCGTGCCTATGGGATATACCGTGTCGGTGTGACCGAGCAGAAGTAGCCGAGGTGAGCGGCGAGGACCTCGGAAATCAATTTGCAATGCGGGGCCGTAATTTGTAGAAGAGATGGAGAACCTGTGCTGACGGATACGAGGTGAGAGTGCAGCAAAATCGGCGGCAACAACAGAAACAAAAGATCCGACGGCTTCAGCCGAGGTGGACGGGGACTCCTGTTCCACATAGCTGCGAAGGGTAGAGACCATCTCTGGAAGCTGAGTGGTAAGAGTGCGATGGATCGATGGTGCGAGTCGCTTGGTCATTGGGTGCTGATCGCTATCTAAATGTCATCTTAAACGTCGGTCGGATGCGGTGTGCAAACGAAAGTAAGCTTGGCGAAGTGTTTGTAGTTGTATGGAAAGAGACGGCCATCATAATGTTTAGCCGTTGTGGGTTAAACGGGGAAACTGCTTTGAAAAAGCTCCGCTGCGTAATCTCTCTTCCGAACGAAAATGCATATCAACGACTGCAGGCGCAGGATGCTCAGGCAACGGCCAGAAGCCTGGGTGTGGATGTCGAAATCATCAGCGCGGAAAACGACGTTCTTACCCACAGTCAGCAACTCCTGGAACGCATCCAGGTTGCGAAGGAGTCGCGTCCGGACGCCATTCTGGTCGAACCATTAAGTGAAACAGGTTTCCGCGTAGTGGCCGAAGCAGCCGTGAAAGCGGGGATCGCTTGGGTAGTTCTGAATTTCGACGATCTGATGTACATTGACCAGCTCCGTCGTATGGCGCTTGTGCCCGTGTTTGCAGTAACCCGTGATCACACTGAAATTGGGCGCATTCAGGGAAGACAGTTTGCAGCGCTTCTTCCCAACGGTGGAAACCTCTTATATATCCAAGGGCCCTCGACCAGTTCTGCATCGAGTCAGCGAACCATCGGAATGCTCGACACAAAACCCGACAACATTTCAGTCGAAATGCTGCGAAGCGCGTGGACGGAAGAAGGTGCTCGCCGAGCCGCACAGGCATGGGTTTCACTGGCGACAAATCGCACCTCTGACATCGATTTGGTCGGATGCCAGTATGATGGCATCGCCAAAGGGGCACGTCAGGCGGTGGATGACACGGCTACGGGAGCAGAGCGCGAGCGTTGGCTAAAGGTGCCGTTCACCGGAGTTGATGGCCTGCCCGATGAAGGGCAAGCGTGGGTGCAGCAGGGATTGCTGGCGGCAACGGTCATCGCGCCCACCACGACTCCAGATGCTCTCAAGATTCTGGTGCAAGCTCTGCGTACCAGAGAGCAACCGAATCCTCGCAACATGGTCGAGCTGAGTTCTCTTCCGGTGCTTTCAGAGTTGGCTCGGTCTCGCGCAAGACCGATGGTCGCAAGGCAGTAAAAACGTTCACCATGGTTTTCATCGCGGAGCTCAAAGTTCGTGCTCACCAGCACTGACTGATATACTTTAAGTTTCCACGGGATAATCAATGAGCGAATTTCACAGTCCTGACGCTACTCTTACGCCTGATGTGCTGGAGAATTTACCCCTCGACAGCGTTGCCATTCAAAAGATTCTGCCGCACCGTTACCCATTTCTGCTGATCGACCGGATTATTGAGCTTGAGCGGCAGAAGCGCATTGTCGCGATAAAGAATGTAACCGTGAATGAAGAGTTCTTTCGGGGACATTTTCCCGGAAACCCGATTATGCCGGGCGTTCTAATGATTGAAGCGATTGCGCAAGCAGGCGCGACCCTTCTAATGACCGAGATTCCGAATCGCAGCGAAATGCTGACGGTGTTCACCGGGATTGAACGGGCAAAGTTCCGCAAGCAGGTGGTGCCGGGCGATCAGTTGCGCATTGAAGTAAAGGTAATAGTGTGGCGCTCGCTGGCCGTAAAGATGGAAGGCACGATCACGGTAGATGGCAAGAAAGTGTGCGAAGCGACTGTGACCTGCCAGCTTGTGAGCCTGAAGAAGCCAGAGTTGGTTGAGGCGAAAGCAGAGTAGCGATGGCAATTCATCCGACAGCGGTGGTGGATGCGAGCGTATATATACCGGAGTCCTGCACGGTTGGGCCTTTTTGTGCCGTAGGCGCTGGCGTGGAGATGGGTGAGCACTGCGAACTGCTCTCCCATGTCGTGCTGAACGGGCCTACCAAGCTAGGCAGTTACAACAGGATTTTTCCATTTGCCGTTGTTGGCATGGCTCCGCAGGATCTTACCTATAAGGGCGAGCCAACACGGTTAGAGATTGGCGATCACAACGACATTCGTGAGTACGTCACGATTCATCGCGGGACAGTCAAAGGCGGAGGGCTAACGAAAGTCGGCTCGCATTGCCTCATCATGGCTTACGCGCATATCGCTCACGATTGCATGGTTGGCGATCACGTAATCATGCCGAATGCGTCGACGCTGGCAGGGCATGTCACGGTAGAAGACTGGGTTCAACTGGCGGCCTTGGCTCCGGTGCATCAGTTTGTAAGGGTCGGTGCCCATTCCTATATTGGCGGCGGAACGACGATCACGCAGGATGTAATGCCGTTTTCGAAGACCTCAGCAGCGCGCGATGTACACGCCTATGGAGCAAATTCGGTTGGATTGGAACGCAGAGGATTCAGCAAAGAGCGCATAGGCGCGATTCAGAAAGCCTTCCGAATCCTGCTGGCTGCGAAGCTGAATACTACACAGGCGCTCGAACGAATTGAGCTCGAGGTAGAACAGACGGAAGACGTAAAAATGCTCGTGGAGTTTATTCGGACAAGCGAGCGCGGAGTGTTGAAGTAACCAGGTTTTGAGATTCATCTGCAAATTGCCGGGGCTTGATGCTCCGGCTTCTTTGTTGGGTAATGGTGGCCGGTGGCGTGGTAGGATGCGTTGCCCTTGCAGTGAGGCTTCCGTTGCTTCATATGGTACAAGGTTTGAGAATGAGTTCGAGGAGCGCAAGATGGGTGCACGACTTGGTTTGATTGCAGGAAATGGAAAGTTTCCGTTTCTGGTGCTGGATGCGGCAAAAGCGAAGGGCTATGAGGTCGTTGTCGCCGCGATCCGCGAAGAAGCTGATGTCGCCATCGAGAATCGAGGGGCGGCTGCGGTGCACTGGCTCTCTCTCGGAGAGTTGAGCAAGTTGATCGATACCTTCAAAGCCGAGGGCGTCAGAGAAGCGATCATGGCCGGACAAGTAAAGCACAAGCAAATCTTCAGTGCGATCAGGCCGGACTGGAAGTTGGCCAAGTTACTCCTGAGTTTGACGACACGTAATACAGATTCATTGATTGGGGCAGTGGCAAAGGTACTGGCCGACGAGGGAATTCATCTGCAGAGCTCGACCGCATTGCTGGAGCCTATGCTTGCTCCCGTGGGAGTGCTTACGCGCCGACAGCCAACAGATCAGGAGCAGACCAACATTACTTACGGCCGCGCAGTTGCGCATCATGTCGCTCGCTTTGATATCGGGCAGACAGTCGTGATTGCGGAAGCTGCATGTGTTGCGATCGAAGCGATGGAAGGCACGGACGAGGCGATTCTGCGCTCCGGAGAGCTGATGAAAACCTTGCACGGAGAAGCTAGCACGTTCAGCCGCGCGCTGACAGTTATCAAAGTGGCGAAGCCAAATCAGGACATGCGATTCGACGTGCCCGTCGTCGGAGTTCACACCATCGAGACCATGGTACGGGCTGGAGCCAGTTGCCTAGCGCTCGACGCGAATAAGTGTCTGATGCTCGATCGCCCACTGGTAATCGCCGCCGCTGATACAGCGGACATCTGTATTGTGGCCGACGAAGCGAGCCACCGTTGAGATGTCGGTACAGTTTGGTTCAAGTCAATTCATCTGTTGGATAGTTAATAAGGAAGGGAATTGTTCATGCAGAAGTTCGTTCTCCGTCGCAGCCTCAACGTGTGCATACTGCTGATGACGATTGCTGTACTGGCCGTTCCGCAAAGCTCGATGGCTCAGGTTCCCTGCCAGATTGATGAATCAACGCGCAAGCTCTCGCATGACATCTTTCAGCAACTTATTGAGATCAACACTACCGATTCTGTGGGAAGTGTGACGGCCGCTGCGACGGCCATGCAGGGCCGCTTACTCGACGCTGGTTTTGCAACAGAAGATCTGTTTCTGGGCGGTCCGAACGACATCAAGGCGAATCTTGTGGCGCGCATCCACGGGAGCGGAAAGCGGAAGCCAATTCTTTTCATCGGCCATTTGGACGTCGTAGAGGCGCGGCGCGAGGACTGGACTACCGATCCATTCAAGTTCGTTGAGAAGGATGGCTACTACTATGGACGCGGCACGCAGGACATGAAAGATGCCGACGCGATTCTGGTAACGACCTTCATTCGCCTGAAACAGCAAGGATACAGGCCCGACCGAGATCTAATTCTGGTGCTTACTGCCGACGAAGAAGGCGGAAAGTCGAATGGCGTCGATTGGCTGCTGAAGAAGCATCGCGAATTAATTGCTGCGGAGTATGTGCTCAATCCCGATGGTGGCGGAGTCGATCTGGATCATGGCAAGCCCGTTTCGATGGATGTTGATGCGACGGAAAAGCTTTATGGTGATTACCAGCTTACGGTGACGAACAAAGGCGGACACAGCTCGCTGCCGCTTCCAGATAATGCCATCTATCATTTGGCCGAATCGTTGACGCGGTTGGAGCGGCATGAGTTTCCCTTTGAGTTGAATGCCGTGACCCGTGCCTACTTTGAGCGGATGAGCGCACGCGAGTCAGGACAGAAGGCGGAAGATCTCAAAGCGATTTTGAAGCCGTCGCCAGATGCTGCGGCGATTGCGCGCCTTTCGGCGGGAAGTCCGATCTGGAATTCAATGATGCACACGACCTGCGTTGCCACTCGATTGACGGCAGGACATGCCAACAATGCACTTCCGCAAAAGGCCGAAGCGATCGTTAATTGTCGCATCCTGCCAGGTCATTCGCGGGAAGACATCCGCCAAGAACTCATAGCAATCTTTGCTGATCCCAAGGTTACCGTCCGATACGTGGACAACGCCGGAGCCGTTGCCGACACCGCGCCAACGAATAAGCAGATGCCTCCTGCGCAGCTTGATCCTGGCGTAATGGCCGCAATGGACAAGCTGACGGCAGAGTTCTGGCCCAGTGCTCCGGTCGTTCCGACCATGGCCACCGGAGCTTCAGATGGCATATACACCTCGGCTGCGGGGATGCCGACATACGGAATCTCAGGCATCGCGATGGAGACGAGTGATGTGCGGGCTCATGGAAAAGACGAGCGTTTGCCCGTTGAATCGTTCTATCGGGGCGTGGGTTTCTACTATCAGCTTGTGAAGATGCTTTCTGTGGGGGAGTAGCCGTCGGAACTGATTCCCTGTGAACTGACCATGACGGATTCAATGAAGCAGTCGAGTTTGACGGAGTTGCGCTTGCGGCTCGAACGTGGTGAAGTTTCCGCTGCGTCGGTTTTGCGGGAGTGCCTGAGCGAAATCGCTGCTAAGAACGAGAAATTGCGCACGTTCATCAGCGTGCGTGAGGAGGAAGCGCGCCGCGAGGCGGATGAGTCAGAGTTGGGATCGCCATTATCGGGCGTGCCGGTTGCGATCAAGGATCTGATAGAAGTGGCCGGAACGCGAACGACGGCGGCGAGCCGGGTTCTCAAAGATGATCCTCCGGCGGAACACGATGCGGAATGCGTGCGCCGTCTGCGAGCCGCCGGGGCCATCATCATAGGCAAGACCAATCTACACGAGTTTGCTTACGGCGGAAGCGGAGCCATCAGCTCATTTGGAGCGGCTCGAAATCCTTTGGACCCTAGTCGGGTGTGCGGAGGCTCTTCTTCTGGATCGGCAGCGGCGGTCGCGGCAGGAATGTGCTTCGGCGCTGTCGGAACGGATACGGCTGGGTCGATCCGTCTGCCAGCCGCGTGCTGTGGAGTGGTCGGATTCAAGCCGACATGGGCAGCAGTTCCGGCTCAAGGTGTGATTCCTCTGGCTTGGTCATACGACCATGTCGGTCCACTGGCCCGGACGGTCGAGGACGTAGGCGTCCTGTTCGCGGTGTTAGCCGCAGATGAACCTCGCTGGATGGAAAGCGTTGTTACCTCAGGCCACAAATTTCGATGCGGAGTGGCGCGAAAGTACTTTTGCGAAGGACTGGCTCCTGAAGTAGAAGCCGGATTTGAACGGGCACTCGGCGCGGCCCGCAAACTCGGTTGGAGCCTGCATGATGTGGAAATCGAGATAAGCGAGGATCGCACGGTAAGCAACGCTGAGAGCTGGGCATTCCACCAAAAATGGGTGGAAGAGCGAGCCTCTCTTTACGACTCCAGAACGCTACCTCGAATTCTGAACGGAAAGAAAGTAAAAATCGAGGAGTACGTGGAGGCTCGACGCGCACTGGAACTGATGCGCGAGCGGTGGCGTGCTGGGGTGGAGGATATGGATGTTGTGTTGACTCCCACCTCTCCGATTCTGCCGCCCACGTTAGCGGAGATCGAGGGACCCGAGGCGCGTTCGTTGGAGTTGACGATGCTTCGCAATACTAGGCCGTTCAACGTGCCGGGCTGGCCTACGGTTACGGTGCCGTGCGGAAAAATGGTAGGGGTGCAAGTGAGCGCGGGGTGGGGAAAAGACTGGCAAGCTCTCTCGGCGGCAAGGGCGTTGGAGGGGGCTTTACGAGGATAATCATCAGAATCTATTGAAAAGCGGAGGACGTTTCCGGTGGTTGTTCCGCTTTCCATAGAATTCGCACTGTGGAAATTTAGCATATCTTCCGTAACTACTGAGGACTTAAGGGGCTACGTTTTGTTTATCGAATGGATAGAAATTTGCAATACACAGAGCTGAGCTATAAAGGTGCGGGACTTCGGTCCTGCCTGGTCTCCGGTGATGGCAATAGCTGCACCGCAAGAATCAGATGAGATTTTTTTCGGGAAGCACCTTCTTAAGCTCTGAACTCTGCGACTTGGCCACCGGGCGTCCGGTGGCCTTTTTTATGTCGTCATATGGTCCTTCGCGCCCTACTGAGGTGAGCTATCCGGGGCGAGGGTGGCTGCGGAGTCGAGGGCCTGTGCGATTTGGGGCAGAATTCCGAGCTCAATGTAGATAGGACGAAGAGCACGCCGAATGGATGGGAGATAGGCGAAGTAGACGCCAGCAGCGGCAACGCAAACAACTCCACTCACGGCCAAAGCGCGGGGGGCTCCGAAACGGGCTGCAATGGCTCCCCCGAACAGCGATCCGAATGGCGTCATGCCCATAAACGCCATCGTGTAGTAACTCATCACCCGGCCGCGCTTATCAGGATCGGAGATGGTTTGCAGGATGGTGTTACTGGAAGCCATGTGTTGCATCATGGCGAAGCCAGTCACAAGAAGCATGACAACCGAAAGCGCAAGGTTGCGGGAAAAAGCAAAGACAAAGATTCCGCTGCCGAAGAGCAGGGCGGCAATGCCGATGCGGCGTCCGAGCCCCAAGATGGAGCGACGGGCGGCCATGGTTAGGGCGGCCACGAGTGCTCCGACGCCAGTCGCGCCCATCAGTAATCCCAGTGTGTGAGCCCCGCCATGGAAAATCTGCGAGGCGAAGATGGGCAGCAGGACGGAGTACGGCATTCCCACGAGACTGACGATGGCGAGCAGCAACAAGATCGCCCGAATGGGCTTGGAACCCGAAACGTATCGGTATCCTTCGGCAAGTTCGCGCCAGAGGTTCTCTTCATCGCGGCGGCGAGGCGCGGATGCTGCAACGGTCATGAGTAGAAGACTCAGGATGACGGCGCAGTAGCTGATTCCGTCGATAGTGAAACACCATGCCTCGCCGAAGCCAGCGATAATGAGGCCTCCCACGGCCGGGCCGAGTAGCCGCGCAGCGTTGACCATCGTGGAGTTGAGAGCAATCGCGTTCGACAGGACGGCGCGATCTTCCACCATCTCTATGAGAAATGCCTGACGTGCAGGAGTGTCGAAAGCATTGATGACACCTTGCAGGACGCTAAGCAGTGCGACATGCCAAACGGCAATGTGTCCGCTGAAAGCTAACGCTGCCAAAGCGAAGGATTGCACCATCGAGAGCACCTGAGTCCATACCAAGGTGCGATGACGGCTCCAGCGATCAACCCAAACTCCGGCGAAAGGGCCAAGCAGAAAAGTGGGAACCTGCCCGAGAAAACCGATGACTCCGAGCATCCAGGCAGAGCCCGTAAGTCGGTAGATGAGCCAACTCGTGGCGATGCGAGTCATCCAGGTGCCAATGAGCGATAGACCCTGGCCACTGAAGAAAAGCCGATAGTTACGATGTTCAAGAGCTCGGAGGAGAAAGTTCCAGCGCAGGGGCGGTTGAGCAGCGGAAGACATGGTCACCTAATTCGATGATAACGGTGCAAGAGGAATTCCAGGAATCTGGGGGCTAACCAAACGACTATGGCTTCAGCTTCGAGCTCTGCCATTTTCTCTCTGAATCGAAAAATCTTCAGCATCTACTCTGTTCGTTTATCATTCAAAACGAGCTAATTAGCACATTCAACTTGCAATCGTGGGTGGACGGTGCGGCTTCGCACGCCGGGCCTGCGCTTTTATATTGCCTGGAAAGATTAGGTGTACCGTGGTTTGGCGTGAGGAAAAGGTTTCACAAACTCGGTTGGCATTGGCGCAGTATGCGATCCTCGCAATTTTTCTGCTGCTCGGATTCGGGTTCTGGCGACTGCAGATCGTACATGGCGATTACTACGAGAGTCTCGCACAACAAAACCGAATAAAAGAAATCCCGATCTTAGCGCCTCGTGGAAAGATACTCGATCGCGAAGGACGGATCATTGTCGACAACTATCCTTCCTTCTCTGCAATTCTGCTGCGCGGACAAGGCAGAATCAACGAACAAAAACTCGACGCTATCGCCTCTGGTCTCCAGATCGATGCGGACGAACTGAAGCAACGCGAGCAGCAGATGGCGGCACAGCCGGGGTATCGTCCGATTCTGCTGAAGTACGACATCACCGCCGACCAGTTGGCCTTCATCGAAGCGCACCGCAATGAATTACCCGAGCTGGCTACCATCACGGTTTACCGGCGCCTTTATCCCAAAGATGGATTCATGGCGCATGTGATTGGCTACGTTGGCCAGATCAGCGAGGATATGCTCACGCAGCCTCGGTACGAACTCTACAATGCTGGTGATGTCGTTGGCCAGTCGGGAGTTGAGGCCCAATACAATGATCTCCTTATGGGGCGGAATGGCTCACGCCGTGTCATGGTCAACAGCGCGGGGAAAGAGCTCGGACAACTGAGCGACACTCCTGCCTTGCCGGGACAGACTCTAAAGTTGACGCTCGACATAGACCTACAAATTGCAGCCGAAGAAGCGCTCGGAGATCAGAGTGGCACAGTGGCGGCCATGGACCCACGGACAGGAGAAATCCTGGCAATGGTGAGCCGTCCAGCATTCGATCCGAACTTGTTTGCTGCACGCATTTCGCGTAAGGACTGGAGCGCCCTGGCAAACGACCCGAACAAGCCGCTTCTGAATAAGGCTGTTCAGGCACAACTCGCGCCGGGGTCGCTATTCAAAATCATCATGAGCGTTGCAGGGCTAGAGGAAGGCGTTGTTACTCCTGAGAAGAAGGTGCAATGTTCAGGAGGAGTGGACTATTACGGACGCTTCTATAAGTGTGACGAAAAACATGGCTCGGTCAACATGAGCCGCGCTATCGCAGCATCCTGCAATACATACTTTTACGGATTAGGGGAGCGACTCGGCATTTCGAGAATCTCTCGTTACGCCACTGCGTTCGGCCTCGGACGGAAGACCGGTATCGACCTGCCGCAGGAGGCCGACGGCGTAATGCCGAGCGAGGAGTGGGCTGCTCGGTCGTTGCATCGCAAGTGGGCTGCTGGCGAGACGATTTCGGTCAGTATCGGCCAAGGCGCTGTTGCCGTGACCCCTGTGCAGATCATGCGCGCCATCGCTGCAATTGCGAGCGGAGGTCGCATGGTGCGCCCCTACGTCGTCTCTCCGGAAAGCCTTCCGTCTGGACTTCAGCGATCGGATTCGACGAACGAATCGAAAACAATCCCAATCAACCCACAGAATTGGGAGCTGATCACCGATGCAATGGCTGACGTTACGAGCACGGGGACGGCATCCATGACACACATGGCAGGAATAGATTTTGCCGGAAAGACAGGAACTGCCCAGACCGTCTCTCTTGAGACTCGAAAGAGGATGGGGATGGCCAGCAAGGCATTTGAAGACAACAGTTGGTTCGTCGGTTTTGCTCCTCGACGCAATCCTGAGATTGTAGTCGTGGTACTGAGCCAGGGCGCAGGTTGGGGATGGAAGTCGGCGATTGTGGCCTCGAAGGTTATCAAGGCCTACTCGGATAAACAGCATCATCGGCCGATGAATGTTGCGCGCGCAGCGATTAAAGAAAACAATGCGCAATCAGAAAACCGATGACTTTCTGATTGCGCATTGAAACCACTTCAACGTTTTGGGATGACGACGAAAGGTGCCGCTTCCTGGGTGTTGCTTCCAGCAAATGCGGGCTGCTGCAGGATTGGAGCCGTAAACGCATCCCACGTCGGAGACTGAAGTTCCGGCATCGGCTTCGCCTGGAACAGCTTTCTACACTGTTTTGCCGTCCATCTTGCCCAGGTTTTGGACTTCTTTCTGCGGGCACTGTCCGTTGAAATCCCCGTTCCCGCATACATCTGGCGATAGAGTTTCGACAAGAACATAAATGCGATTCTCGCTCGCAGAGTTGGAGTGCAGGCAGAGCGCTGCCAAATCGAGCGCCAGTTGTAGAATCTGTCCCAAACTTTCTGCGTCCGCTCCCGAATCTCATCGGAGCTCATGGTGGGGTGCGGCGTAAACATCTTAGGACGAACGCTTGTTGGAATCAGCCAGTAGCGCGTAATTGGAACATCACCCATCAGCGTGGGGTTCGCGGCCTGCTCCTTTTCCCATCGCATAAAGTCCACTGTGCCGGGGAACGGAGTCATCATGACAAATTGGGCAAAGGTCACACCTGCTTTCAGCGCCATGGCTACGGTGGCGTCGAAGGTTGCTGGTCTGTCCGTCGGAAGGCCGAAGATGAACGATCCGAGTACGTGTACGCCATGCTTGCGGAAGGTTTGCAACTGATTTGCAAGCGCTTCGCCGGAGTAGTTGAAGTCCTTGAAGACCGCCTTGAGTCCCTCGGGTGTGACGGCCTCAACTCCTACGAGGGCACCTTTGATGTTGGCCTTGCGCATTGCGTCAAGAAACTCGCCGTCCTCGCCGGCTTCCATCGTGATCTGGGTGAAAAAGACCATGTCTTTTGGAAGCTTCGCCAACTCCTCCATGAGTTGGAAGCGCTCTTTGCGGATTGCCGTCAATTCTTCAAGCTTTGCGACGTTGTTCTGCTCACGAGCCAGTCGCAGATCGGTCAAAGTCACGGGATAGAAGTTGTCGTCCGCCAGGGCGATAAATCGGAAACCGATGCGCCGCAGGTCTACGATTTCGTCAACCACGCGCCGGTGTTGACGCTGCCGTGGATGCTGCCCGTCGGTGCGCCAAACGCTGCAAAACGAGCAATGCTTCGGGCAGCCACGAATCGTTTGCACGGAGGCCCACATGTACTTGTCCCGCGGTAGTAGATCCCATCGAGCAGGCAGGAATTGGCTGCCATCGATACGTCCACCTTCATAGATTTTTTCGGGTTTTCCAGCCAAGCAGTCAATGACGGCCTTGCCCCAGGCGATGTCGCCATCCCCCTTCACAACGGCATGAGCATCGCCGCGTTCAAATGCCTCTTCAGGAAACAGGGTGGCGTGAATTCCGCCGTAGACCACCCAAGCGCCCCTGCTACGCGCCATTCGTCCAACTTCGTATCCACGAAGCGCGTTTCCTGTATGTACACTGATGCCAACGATGTCTCCCGGCAGAATGCTTTCCGGGACGATCTGTTCCAGTGATTCATCGACCAGAACTGGATCTCCAACGATTTGCGGCGTTGCTGCGGCAAGAACAAACAGCCATCGGGGGGTGATTACGGCAGTACCAAAAGAGTTGTCACTGGGATTTACGAGATGGACTCCCATCGAACCCAACCTTTCCTCGTGCGAGTACGGTTTGGCTTCAGAGAGCATCATCGCGGTGTAAAGCGAATCTTCTTCCGAGCTCTTATTTTGGGATACCGGGGGAAAATTACTTCGCCGGTACATCGCCACCGATTATACATACCCGGATGAGACAAGTTGGTTTGGAGTCAGATGGGGGTGTCTAAGGTAGATTGGTCAAGTTAGATGCGAAGATCTAAATTGCAGATGCACCAAGTAATTACGCTCGGAGCTTGCATAATGGAGACGGAATAGCAGCGAGGGCTGGCGTTCCATACACTATAAAACAGAAAGCGTCCACGGGTTTCGGCGCAGATAGTAGACCAGCTCTGCGGCTGGACGAAAAGCCGGAAGCAAGGCGAAAGGGATATAGGATGGGGGACAGCAAGACGGTTGAACATCGCAGCGCGGAGGAAATGCGGAGGATGTTCCCGCATCTATATGACAAGTTCAGCCGGGAGCAGTGGGCCAAACTGCGGGCGAACATGCCACTTGAAATCAGCGACGAGGATTTGGACGCGCTGCGGGGATTGAACGATCCTGTGTCTTTGGACGAGGTTGAGGCGGTTTATCTCCCATTAGGACGTTTGCTGAATATTCACATTGCGACCTCCAATAGTCTAGGGCGTGTTAAAGATGCGTTTCTCGGGCGTCCAAGCCAGCGCCCCACCTACATTATTGCGGTGACCGGCAGCGTTGCCGTGGGCAAGAGTACGTTTTCGCGTGTGCTGGCCGAGGTACTTTCGCGCTGGTCAGATCACCCAACCGTCGAACTGGTAACAACCGACGGGTTTCTCTTTCCGAACAAGGTCTTGGAAGAGCGCGGGTTGATGGAACGAAAAGGGTTCCCCGAGAGCTACGACCTGCGCACTATGTTGGATTTCATGATTGCGTTGCGTCAGGGAGCGAAGATGCTGAAGGTTCCCGTGTATTCGCACGACAGTTATGACATCGTTGCGAATGAGTTTCTGGAGATCAGGCGTCCTGAAATATTGATCCTCGAAGGCTTGAACCTGCTGCAGTTGCAACTGATGGGAGGGACTCGGACCCCGAAGATATTTGCCAGCGACCTGATTGATTTTTCAATCTATGTGGATGCTGAAGAATCCGATATTAGAAAGTGGTATCTGGAGCGGTTCACACTTCTGAAGTCGACCGCGTTCCGCAATCCGCGTTCGTTCTTCCATCGCTTTTCTGAGATGGGTGAGGTGGAAGCGAAAGCCTTCGCAAACCAAGTGTGGGAGCAGACTAATCTCGTGAATCTGGTGACAAACGTAGCTCCGACTCGGGAGCGGGCACAGGTTGTGATGCAGAAAGGTCCCGACCATCGTGTGCAGGAAGTTTGGTTGCGCCGCGTGTGAGCGTAAAGCAGACACGGAAACACATAGCCGGAGCGAATGCGCTTCGGATATGTGCGTTTGAGGATTGGAATTATTCTTGTTTCCGCCGATAGATATCGTAGTTGTTCAGCGACTCAATCAGCGAGAAATCCTGCGATAGAAGTTCAAGCAGGCGCGGGCGGAAAGCGAGCGGTTCCTCTTGCAATTGCAATCTGCGTTTAACTACCAGCCACTGCACATTATGCTGGCGTGAGAGTTCGGTGATTTGCTCCGCTGAGTATGGGTTCACGGTATTGTCCATCATGAGCACCGGGAACATGGGAGTGCGACCAGTGGAGTAGTAGAAGAGATCTTCACCGGGAATCATCAGTAATGCATCATTCCGCGGTATTTCACGCTTTGAATAATCTACAAGCTCCTCGAAGTCAGGAATCCAGTCGCCACGCATTGCTAGGCCGCGCAGAGCAGGGATGTTGGAATGTGCGAGCGTGTCTCCAGAGAGATCAACGTAATCTAGGCGTTCGTGACTAAGTGCGTAATAAGCTCCGGTAATGAGCAGCACGACTGACGCAACGGCGGCAAACGCTGCCAGCGGTAGAGTCTTACTCTGCAGATCAGAGGTAGGCTCGGTATCCATTTCCGGCTTTCGCGGAGCAAGCGCGATGAGAATCGTTGCAATAAGAATCATCAGCAGAGGCCAGAGAGCGTAGGTCGACCCCCAGAGCTGCTGCGATAGAAATGCCCCGTGAATCGCTCCTAACAGAACGAGTGGAAGGAGTTGCGCGAACGTCTTTGCGCGTGGCAATTGCCACAGGGCGAAGCCAAGCGATGCAATCAGCAGTACGGGCCAGAGGTGGAGTAGAGCCTCCACCCGGTCAGACGCGTCCTCATCAATGAAAAGCGAGGCGAGCGCCCATAGAAAAGGCAGAGCAAGAAGTAAAGAGCCAAGCCACCGAAACTGCCTCTGCTTAAACTTGAACGCGGTGGAGGGGAGCAGGAACAGCGCGAGTCCAATCGCAAAAACAACGAAGCTCCAAATCAGCGCGGGATCCTCGTAGACTCCCAGCATTGTGGCAATGCCGGGCAGACGGCGCGATGCCGCAAATTGAATTGTCCAATGGATATAGTTGTGGAGGCCGACGGTGCAATGGATGAGAAGGACTGCCATGCTGAATCCCGTCCCGGCTCCAACTAGCAATAGCGCGGCAGCGTGGCGATGGTTGCGAATTCCCATCCATGCGATGCAGACGGCGACACTGATCAGAAAGGTGAGTCCAGTATTCTGCTTGATAAAGAGCGGAACGGCGAGCAGCATTCCGCAGATGAAAGTCGAAAATGGCGGGAAACTTGACGACTCCAGACGCAAGAGCAGCCATGAGCAAAAGAGAATAAAGAGGGTGCAGTCGGAATCGTAGAACGGATGGGGGAAGATGCTGCTCGTGCCGACAAAAATAAGCGGAACTGCAAGCAGAAATGCGATGCGCCGGGTCGGTAGCACGGACGCAGAGAGGAGCCGAAGCAGAATGCGCCATGTGAGCAAACTCGCCAGTGCAGCCGTCAGCGCAGCGTAGACGTAGTGATGAAAAACCACGGGTCCGAAAAGCTTGATGATTGCTGCTTGCACAACGAAGGTGAGCGGCGCGTAGGGAAATGGGAAATCTCGATAAGGAAACTGCCCATGCGAGATGCGGGTCGCGTTTTCGAGAATGTAGCTAAGATCCCAGAGCACAGTCAGGTGCAAATTTTGCCAAAGGACAAAGGCTCCAGTGGCAAGGGAAAGAAACGTGCCGACCAGTAAGTCTTTTGAGCGTGCGGACGCTTGCGAGATGCGTGTTTGGCTGCTAGACATGGATCATTTCATTCTACGGCAGAGTGGTTGAAGGCAGCGTCGGCAAGAATGAAACTCCAAAACGGTGAGGAACGAGCTTGTTTCCAGAGCGGAATAGAGTTATTTGTAGTGTGATTGTGAGGAGTGCGTCAGAATGTCTCACCACACGGCGAAGGAAAGTTATCGCAGGCTGTCGGAAAGGTTGAACCGGTTTCCGCAAGGTGCTCCGCCAACGAAGTTATTGTTCCAGATCTTGGAAGTGTTGTTCTCGTCCGAGGAAGCAGAGTTGGTCTCGCTCCTTCCGATCAAACCCTTTAACGTCAAAGCTGCAGCACACGTCTGGAAGAAGACGGAGGCCGAAGCACAATCGGTGCTGGATAAACTGGCCTCGCGGGGAATGATGCTGGACACGAGCATCCACGGCGAACAGGCGTATGTGCTTCCTCCTCCCATGGCCGGTTTCTTTGAGTTCTCCATGATGCGGATTGGGGATCAATACGATCAAAAGCTGCTGGCCGAACTCTACTACCAGTACCTGAACGTGGAAGAGGATTTCGTTCGAGCGCTGTTTGCCGGAGGAGAAACGCAACTTGGGCGCACGTTCGTGAATGAGTTGGCGTTAGAAAACACACTCCACGTCATGGATTACGAGCGCGCCGCTGAGGTGGTGCGGACAGCTTCGCACGTCGGAGTGGGCATCTGTTATTGCCGTCACAAGATGGAGCATCTTGGGCGCGCCTGCAATGCTCCGAAAAATATCTGCATGACTTTCAATTCGACAGCCCGGTCGCTGATCAAACACGGTATTGCGACGCAGGTGGATGCGAGCGAGGGCCTGGATCTATTGCAGACGGCGATCGAGAACAATCTCGTGCAGTTTGGTGAGAACGTACGGGAACGGGTTTCATTTATCTGCAATTGCTGTGGCTGTTGCTGCGAGGCGATGCTAGCGGCCAAGCGTTTCGCAGTGCTGAACCCAATTGCCACAACGAATTTTCTGCCAGAGATCGATGCGGAGGAATGTTCAGGGTGCGGAAAATGCGTAGAGGTATGTCCGGTGGAGGCAATGGGGTTGGTCTCGGCCGGGGACCCGCAAAAAACCAAGCGCAAGCGGGCGCGCGTGAATGAAGAACTGTGCCTGGGCTGTGGGTTATGTGTCCGGCAGTGTCGTAAGGATAAAGCCGCCAAATTGAAAACACGCGCCCGACGAGTCATCACTCCGGTGAACACAGCGCACCGCACCGTATTGATGGCGATTGAGAGAGGAAAGTTGCAGGATCTGATCTTTGATAATCAAGCGTTGTTCAGCCATCGCGCCATGGCAGCGATACTGGGAGCTATTCTGAAACTGCCGCCACTCAAGCAGGCGATGGCGAGTGAACAGATGAAATCGCGCTATCTGGAGCAACTTTTGGCTAGACATGAGTTCAACCATCGCGAAGTTTAGGCAGCTACTGTCGCCGGAAGGCTCGATTCAGAGCAGGAGTGGTTTCACCTTGCGCAAAGCTGGTAAACAGAGGAGAATCTGCGTGACTGCGGTAGACAGGGCGGTCATCATCTGGGTCCCGTATTAATAGGGACTGTTTCCGTTACCGTTCGCTTTGGCTTCGTTCTAGCGGCAGCTTTGTGAGTGGCCTGACAACCGCAACATTCGTCACATTACTCTTAGTGCGGATGGACTATGCTATCTCGTGCTGGACTCGCAGCGGTTCGGTGGGAAAGTCCAACACAGAAACGCTAGGGCTCGAAATGGTTCGTGGCCCGAAGGAGGAAGGTATGTTCAACGTTGTGACGATCGCAAGAGAGTATGGCAGCGGCGGCGCCGAGGTTGGACGCCGGGTTGCGGAGATGATGGGTTGGGAACTGGTCGACAAGCAGATTATCGAGCGGGTCGCCAACATTGGAAAGATTGACCGCGCCTGGGCCGAGAAGGCGGACGAACAATCCTGTGCATGGTGGGAACGAGTGCTGAATGGATTTCGGCACGGTGGACCGGAGATTTACGTCGGAGGAGTTGCCGACACCGGAGTCGATCGCGATTCTCTGCAGCAATTCACGGCAAAGGTAATTGAAGAGGCCGGGAAGACTGGCAATTGCGTGATTGTAGGCAGAAGCTCACAGTGCGTACTCCACAAGGAGCCCCGGGCAATGCACGTGCTGGTGTACGCTCCGCTGGAAGAAAAACTGGAGAGGATGAAACATCGCCACCCGACCGAGCGGGATCTGCAGGCCGTGCTGCGGCGCATGGATGCCGAACGCATGCGCTACGCACAGGAATACTTTGGCTGTGACTCTCGCGAACGAGGTTTGTACCACCTGTGCGTCAACAGCACCATCGGATTGGATGCCTGCGCAGAAGTGGTTGTGAGCGCGATTCATTCGTCCGAGAAAATGCAGAGACCGGAAAAAGCAGCAGTCCCAGCTTAAGAAGAACGATCTTCTTAATGCTTATCCGGATCGTGTTTAGAGGAGCGTGGGCGTTCCTGGCCCAGCCCTTCGACCAGCAGCACGGCTTCTGACACGTCGCGAATGGAGCGGCGCAACCTGCGGCTTTCATCACGAAGGCGCTGGTAGGCTTCCTCCTCGCTCAGGCCAAACCGTTGCTGCAAGACGCCCTTTGCGCGTTCGACAATCTTGCGTTCCTCAAGCTGCTGACGGATGAGCAGCGCTTCTTTCTTGAGCTTTACGTTGTGCTCTGCGAGCTTTGAGTAAGCAATAGCTCCACCCATCTGTTCACCCAGAAAGCAGAGCACGGAAATCTCGTCCGGGGAGTGTTCGTGTGGATCCCGATGGTGGACATTGAGCACACCTATTACTTCTCCGCCTCGTACCAGCGGAACGGAGACGAGTGCTTCGTAGGTGTCTTCGATCAACGCTGTGAAGTGTTTGAATCGACGGTCAGAGAAAGCATGGTTGGAAAGGGCTACTGCCGACTTATGTTGCGCAACCCATCCCGCAATGCCCTCACCCACGTTTAGGCGCACGGCACCGATCTCGGCGTCATGGGGCAGTTGAGATGCGCGGAGAACAATGTCCCCAGTTTCGCTATCTGGAAGATAAACCAGACAAGCGTCACAAGCGGTCACCTCTACGGTAATTGCGACGAGCTCCTGTAGCATGTCGTCGATCGAGAGGCCGGAGCTGACAATTCGGCTTGTACGATGCAGGATGGCAACTTGCCACGGGGCTGCTCCGTTTTCTGATTTGTGCATACTCTGCTCATACTCTCTCCCGCCCCCACGCGGGTTTCCAACGATTGTTAGGGAGATTAAGCGGAAAACCATGGTAAGGCCAATTGAAAGTTCTTATGCATCCGATAAGAACGACTGGTTGCACTTATCGTAACGATAAAGAAAATGAATTGGACTCCGACGTTTAATTCGTCGTATTGTCATCACCTACACCGGAGCACACAGCTTGGCGACCCAGACCGTCGTCTAGGCTGAGTTCTCTTTTTAGCTCGACGCGGCGCCGTAGCTCGCGTTTGTATTCTCTGCTCCCCGACTGAGCAATGTTTGACCCGCTGTGCGGTTGAACAACCCCTTATCGAACAAATTTCAGGCAGATCTATTCGCGTCCATGAGAAATCATGTGCCGCAGTGTATCCACATCTCTCTCTGGATGTTGGGTGTTGTGTATTTACAGATATCTCAAGCAACTCATGAACTCTTAAGGAGCAATGTCATGGCGAGAAGAAGCATCGCAATCTACGGCAAAGGCGGAATCGGAAAATCCACGACGACCCAGAACACGGTGGCGGCCCTAGCAGAAGCGGGCAAGAAAATAATGGTGGTCGGATGCGACCCTAAGGCTGACTCCACACGACTGCTGCTAGGCGGCCTGGTTCAGAAGACGGTCCTCGATACGCTACGTGATGAAGGCGATGAGGTCGATCTGGACGAGGTACGCCGTAAGGGTTACGGCGATGTGTATTGCACGGAGTCGGGTGGACCGGAGCCGGGCGTCGGATGCGCAGGTCGCGGCATCATCACCTCGATCAACCTGCTGGAACAGCTTGGAGCCTACAACGACGATCTCGACTACGTTTTCTACGATGTATTAGGTGACGTTGTGTGCGGTGGTTTTGCAATGCCAATGCGCGAAGGCAAGGCGCAGGAAATCTACATCGTGTGTTCGGGCGAGATGATGGCAATGTATGCAGCCAACAACATCTCCAAAGGCATTGTGAAGTTTGCGCAGGCGGGCGGAGTACGGTTGGGTGGCATCATCTGTAATAGCCGCAAAGTGGACAACGAACTGGAGATGATCTCCGAGTTTGCCCGTCAGTTGGGCACGCAGATGATTCACTTCGTTCCTCGCGACAACGACGTGCAGCGCGCAGAGATCAATCGCAAGACGGTCATCGAATGGCGTCCGGACTGCCCGCAGGCAGACGAGTATCGCATGCTGGCCAAAGCAATCGACCAGAACAAGCTTTTCGTGATCCCAACTCCGTTGGAAATCAGTTCACTGGAAAAGCTGCTTATCGACTTCGGCCTTGTTGACGACCTTTCTGCAAGCGCTTCGGTCGTTGCTTAATTCCGATTCACGAAGACAAAAGATTGTGCCCGATGCGGGCCAGCCACAGCAATGGAGTGAGCTATGTCAATAGATCCGCGCGTTGTCAAAGAAGAACTGATTCAGATCTACCCGAAGAAGCTTCGCCAGAAGCGTTCCGAGCAGATTGTCGTAACGGAGCATCGTGAAGACGGCAGCGTGCCGGAGATTAAGGCGAATGTGCGCAGCAGCCCTGGCATTATTACCCAGCGCGGCTGCACCTATGCCGGTTGCAAGGGCGTCATCATTGGCCCGAGCCGCGACATTCTCAGCATTGTGCATGGCCCCATCGGATGTAGTTTCTATGCCTGGCTGACGCGGCGCAATCAGACGCGTCCGCCGACAGATGCTGATCCGAACTTCATCAACTATTGTTTATCGACGGACATGCAGGAAGAAAACATCGTCTTTGGCGGAGAGAAGAAGCTGAAAGTTGCGGTCAAAGAAGCTTTCCATCTCTTTCATCCCAAGGCGATTGCGATCTTTTCGACCTGTCCGGTCGGTTTGATCGGAGACGACGTGCACGCCGTAGCGCGGGAGATGAAGGCGGAACTGGGCATCAACGTCTTCGGTTTCAGCTGCGAAGGTTATCGCGGAGTCAGCCAGTCGGCAGGCCATCACATCGCAAACAACGGCTTGTTCAAGCACATCATTGGACTGGACGAAACACCTCACGACGATAAGTTCAAGATTAATCTCTTGGGCGAATACAACATCGGCGGCGACGGTTTTGTGCTGGAGGATCTGTTCACGCGCTGCGGTATTAAGCAGATTGCGACTTTCAGCGGCAACTCGACCTACGCCAGCATGGCGAATTCGCATACCGCTGACCTGAACTTGGTCATGTGCCATCGCTCGATCAACTACGTAGCCGAAATGATGGAGACCCGCTTCGGAATTCCGTGGATGAAGGTGAACTTCATTGGTGCCGATGCCACGGCGAAGACCCTGCGTAAGATCGCAAAATACTTTGAGGATGATGAGCTGTCGGCACGAGTGGAAGGAGTAATCGCCGAGGAGATGGCCAAAGTTGAGGTCACACGTTCGGTGGTGAAAGCTCGCAGCCAAGGAAAGACGGCAATGCTGTTTGTGGGTGGTTCACGGGCGCACCACTACCAGGAACTGTTCACAGAAATCGGTATGAAGACCATCGCTGCGGGATACGAATTCGGCCACCGTGACGATTACGAAGGCCGCAAGATTCTTCCCGGATTGAAGGTTGACGCGGATAGCAGGAACATCGAAGAAATCGAAGTCGTTCCTGATCCGGAACGCTATCGTGCACGCCGCAGCCCGGATCAACTGGCAAAGCTCGAGGGGTTGACGGAGATGGAGTTCCGCGACTACATCGGCATGATGCCGGAGATGGATGACGAGCAACTCGTTATCGACGATTTGAGTCACCACGAAACCGAACGATTGCTTGAAATCTATAAGCCTGACGTTTTCTGCGCTGGCATCAAGGAGAAGTTCGCGGTGCAGAAAATGGGAATCCCATGCAAGCAACTTCATAGCTATGACTACGGTGGTCCGTATGCTGGCTTCCGCGGAGCGATCAACTTCTTCAAGGACATCGATCGCATGGTGAACATGAAGATTTGGTCCTATATAACTCCTCCTTGGCAGCCTCCGACGAAGGAACTGGCGGAAGTAGCGGCCGACTAGACATCGCACTTGATCGCAGAGTTGCAAGCGACTGCTCTCCGAGCAGAAAGGGAATGCTTTATGCTTTTACGCCACACTACAGATGAGGTCGTGGAACGGACCGCCCTCACCGTGAATCCCGCCAAGACCTGTCAGCCGATTGGCGCTATGTATGCCGCGCTGGGTCTTCATAATTGCCTCCCACACAGCCACGGCTCACAAGGTTGCTGCTCTTACCACCGCAGCACGTTGACCCGTCATTACAAAGAACCAGTCATGGCGGCGACGAGTTCATTCACCGAAGGTGCATCGGTCTTCGGCGGACAGGCCAATCTGCTCCAAGCCATTCAAACCATCTTTGCCGTATATAACCCGGATGTGATTGCCGTACACACGACCTGCCTCTCAGAAACAATCGGCGATGACTTGGTGCAGATCATCGCGAAGGCTGTTGGTGAAGGCAAGGTGCCGGAAGGCAAGCACGTCATTCACTGCAACACTCCAAGTTACGTGGGATCACACGTAACGGGTTTCTCCAGCATGACGAAAGCTCTGGTCACCTACTTTGCCGATCCGAAGGCAGAGAAGACCAAGCAGGTGAACCTCATCCCCGGGTGGGTCGAACCTTCAGACATGCGCGAACTTAAATGCCTGGCTCACAAAATGGGCATTGAAGTCGTAATGTATCCGGACACTTCGGATGTTCTAGATGCTCCGCAGACTGGTAAGCATGAGTTCTATCCGAAGGGTGGAACTACCGTCGATCAGGTTCGCTCTTCAGGCGGCAGCGTGGCAACTATCGGCATGGGAATCACGGGTTCTACTGCTGCGGTGGACGCTCTGACCGCCAAGTGTGCAGTACCGGGCCAGATGATGGAGTTGCCCATCGGTCTTCAGGCAACGGATCGCTTCATCGACACCCTGCGAACCATCGCAGGAGTAAAGGTGCCGGACTCAATCACCGATGAACGCGGACGACTGTTGGACATGATCTCCGACATGCATCAATACGTTCACGGTAAGCGGGTTGCTCTGTTCGGAGACCCTGACCAATTAGTGTCTCTTACGGAGTTCTTAACTCTGCTCGACATGAAACCGGTGTACGTAGTGACCGGCACTCCGACCCCGCAGTTCGAAAATCGAGTCAAGACAGCGCTCGGTGGAACTGTTCCAGAAGCCAAGATTCGCGCTGGAGCACAGGCGGATATGTATCTTCTACACCAGTGGCTCAAGCAGGAATCTGTAGACCTACTGATCGGCAACACTTACGGAAAATACATGGCTCGCGATGAAAACATTCCTTTCATTCGCCATGGTTTCCCAATCCTTGATCGAGTAGGCCACTCGTACTTTCCATCGGTCGGCTACAAAGGCGGCATGCGGCTCCTTGAACAGATTTTGGGAGTGTTGATGGATCGCCAAGATCGCGATGCACCAGAAGAACGCTTCGAACTAACGATGTAATTTGTGACGGGCTAAGCAGGAAAGGGTGAAGTAAATGGCGGATATCTTACGAGGACGCGAGCGTCAGGTTTATCGGAAGGGTCAGCAGCAGACCTTTTCGATCGACTGCGAGAAACAGAGCGTTGCTGGTTCGGTAAGCCAGCGCGCGTGCGTTTTCTGCGGCTCGCGCGTCGTACTCTATCCCATTGTCGATGCCCTGCACATTGTTCATGGACCAATCGGTTGTGCCTCTTATACATGGGACATCCGGGGAGCATTATCTTCTGGGCCGGAGCTGCACCGGCTCAGTTTCTCAACTGATCTGCAAGAGATGGACGTCGTGCGGGGTGGAGAAAAGAAGCTGTACGCCGCCTTGTGCGAACTGATTGACGCGCATCAGCCCAAAGCTGCTTTCGTTTATGCCACATGTATCGTGGGTGTGATCGGCGACGACGTAGATGCCGTGTGTAAAAAGGTGAGCATGGAGAAAGGAATTCCCGTGCTCGCCGTGCATTCAGAAGGATTCAAAGGAACGAAAAAAGATGGCTATCGCGCTGCATGCGACGCTCTCCTGCAAATTGTAGGAACCGCGCCGATTGACGATGTGAGTCCCATGAGCATCAACATTCTGGGAGACTTCAATCTAGCAGGCGAAACCTGGATGATCCGCGACTACTACGCGCGCATGGGCGTGCAGGTGGTTTCGTGCATCACCGGTGACGGCCGCATCGACGACATTCGACGTGCTCACGGAGCAGCACTCAACGTCGTCCAGTGTTCCGGTTCCATGACCCATCTGGCAAAGGAATTAGAAAGAAAATACGGAACTCCATTCATACGCGTTTCCTACTTTGGCGTAGAAGACATGTCGAAGTCTCTCTACGACGTAGCTCGCCACTTCAAGAATCAGGAAATGTTGAAGCGAACGCAGAACATGGTTCGCGAAGAGTTAGAGCGGATTCTTCCTCTCCTATCCGAGTATCGAACAGCTCTTCAAGGCAAGCGCGCAGCGATCTACGTAGGCGGAGCTTTCAAGGCTTTCTCGCTCGTAAGTGCATTGCGCCATCTCGGAATGACGACAGTCATGGTGGGCTCGCAAACAGGCAACAAGGATGACTACGAGCAGCTCAGAGAGCTCTGTGATGAGGGCACGATTATCGCGGATGATTCGAACCCCCTGGAGCTATCCAGCTTTCTCGAAGAGAAGGACGTCGACGTCTTCATCGGCGGAGTGAAAGAACGCCCCATCGCTTACAAGCTTGGCATCGGTTTCTGCGATCACAATCACGAGCGTAAAGAAGCGCTGGCTGGATATGAAGGGATGCTGAACTTTGCCCGCGAGGTTTACGGGAGCGTGATGAGTCCTGTCTGGCGTCTAACTCCGCGCAAACGTGGAAACATGCTCGAGGTGGTGAAATGAGCTCACCAATTCGCGTGACAAACCGCGCTCCACGTCCCAACTGGGTTTCCACCCGTAACCCATGTAAGGCCTGTGCTCCTCTAGGAGCAACGCTCGTCATGCGCGGAATTGCCGGCGCTCTGCCGTTTCTACATGGTTCGCAAGGTTGTGCGACTTACATGCGCCGATACATCATCAGTCATTTTCGCGAACCAATGGACATTGCAACGTCGGGCTTCAGTGAAGCCTCCACGATCTTTGGTGGAGGGGCGAATCTGCATCAGGGATTGGATAACGTAACGTCGCAATATCATCCAACGCTGATCGGAATCGCGACCACGTGCCTGACTGAAACAATCGGCGAAGACATGCATAGCCTCCTGCATGAGTACCGGAGAACGAGCGCGGCTACCGGTCCGCAACTCGTGCACGTAGCCACCCCAAGTTATAGCGGAACACACGTTGATGGGTTCAATGACGCTGTTCGTGCCGTAGTTGAACAACTTGCTGAACCCGGGGTCAGTCCCAGCGCTTATGTCAGCACATTTTTGAATCTCTTCCCGGGACTCGTCTCTGCCGAAGACTTACGTTTCCTGAAAGAAGTCGCCACGGAATTCGGGATGCCGATCACCCTGTTTCCCGATTACTCGGAGACGCTCGACGGCCCCTCCATGGACAAGTACGAGAAGATTCCGGACGGCGGAACTACGATCGCATCTCTGCGAGCAACTCCTTCGGCAAAGGCCAGCATTGAGTTCGGACGTACTCTGCGCGCGAAGAAGACAGCAGCATCTTTTCTGCAGGAGAAGTTTGAGGTTCCAGCCAAAAGAATCGGGTTGCCGATTGGTGTTCAAGAGACCGATGCCTTCTTTGCCGCGATGGAAAAACTGACCGGACATAAGACTCCAGCAAAATTCCGCGAAGAACGAGGCCGCTTAGTTGATGCCTACGTGGACGGACACAAGTATCTGTTCGGCAAGCGCGCGATCGTATTCGGCGACGAAGACATGGTTGTCGGACTCGCATCGTTTCTCTCAGAAACCGGAGTTGTCCCAGTGCTTTGTGCATCAGGCGGGAAGAGTGGTGCATTGGCCCGCAGCATTGCGGAGGTCACCACCCATTTGCGGGAGCCTGTAACTGTGCGGGACAACGTAGACTTCATGACCATCGCAGAAGAGGTGGCGCTGAAGGAATTGAAGGTCGACTTTGTGATAGGCAGCAGCAAAGCCGCAAAGCTGGCGCGTGAGCTGGGAGTTCCTCTGATTCGCGTTGGCTTTCCGATTCATGACCGCATCGGAGGACAGCGGATTCTCCATCTTGGTTACCGCGGTGCACAGCAACTTTTCGATCTCGTCGTAAACACTCTGCTGGAACTGAAGCAGGATTCAAACTCAATTGGCTACAGCTATTTGTAAAGGGGTACAAATGCCACTGGACCTGACTCAACACCCTTGTTTCAACTCGGACGTTCGTCATACCACGGGGCGCATCCACTTACCGGTGGCGCCCAAGTGCAACATCCAGTGCAATTATTGCGATCGCAAGTTTGATTGCATGAATGAGAGCCGTCCTGGAGTTACCAGCGCGGTGCTGGAACCGAAGCAAGCGTTAGCATATTTGGGCAAAGTTCTCGAGCGCGTCCCGCAATTGAAAGTCGTGGGAATTGCCGGGCCCGGAGACCCTTTTGCCAGTCCGGATGAGACGCTCGAAACCCTACGACTCGTGCGCGAGAAGTATCCCGAGATGCTTCTATGCATCGCCAGTAATGGATTGAATGCGGCCCCTTATGCGGAGGAGTTAGCTCGTCTGCAGGTAAGCCATGTGACCATCACCGTGAATACCATTGATACCGCCATTGGCGCGAAGATCTATTCATGGGTCCGCGATCACAAGACCATCTATCGTGGCGAAGCCGCAGCGCGAATCCTACTTGAACGCCAACTCGCTTCCATTAAAGCAATCAAGGCTGCCGGCATCACCCTGAAGATCAACACGATCCTTGTGCCCGGAATAAACGACGAGCACGTGGCCGTGGTTGCCGAAGAGATGCGAGCGTTGGGCGCCGATGTTATGAATTGCATTCCGCTCTACCCCGTAACCGGCACTCCATTTGCGGAACTCAAGGAACTGCCGCTTTCTGATGTGAAGAAGATTCGCTCCAAGGTTTCCGCAGTCATCCCGCAGATGGAACACTGCACCCGGTGTCGCGCTGATGCTGTCGGCCTGTTAGGCGCAGATCAATCTGCCGAACTGGTCAACCTGATGCGTGACTCCGCGAACGGATTGCTTGACGACCGCTCAGACCGCCCCTATGTTGCGGTTGCCAGCATGGAAGGCATTCTCATCAACCAGCACCTCGGAGAAGCCGAGAAGCTCTGGATTTTTGAATACGACGAATTCAAACCAAGGCTCGTGGAAATGCGCGAAGCTCCCGAGGTTGGCTCCGGCAATCAGCGCTGGCGCGATCTATCCAAGACCATCGAAGACTGCCACTCGATTCTAATCAGCGGAGTAGGTCGAGCTCCGCGCTGGGTTTTGGAGAACAGCGGACTCAGAGTAATCGAGGCCTCTGGACTTATTTCCCATGCAATGGAGAGCCTGCATCGCAGCGGAGACGTACCGGTTGCGATGAAGAAGCAATTTAAATCCTGCGGAAGCTCAGGGTGCCAAGGTACCGGCGCGGGATGTTCTTAGTCGAATCGATTCATAACTTATTAAGGAGAAGGATCCATGCAGAAGCCGTCGCACCACATTCTGGTCTGCGCTAGCTTTCGCTTAAAAGGCGAGAGCAAGGGCATGTGTTACAAAAAGGATTCCGCCGCACTGCTGCCGTACATTGAGACGGAGCTTAGCGATCGTGGGATGGAGGACGTTATGGTGTCCAGCACAGGTTGTATGAACCGCTGTGAAAAGGGACCGCTCATGGTCGTCTATCCCGAAGGATCGTGGTACGGCGAAGTGACCGAAGAAAAGATAGACGAGATTCTCGACGCACTACAGGAAGGCAACGAAGCAACAGACCTTCTACTGTCCTAAACAGCGAGTGTGTGTCGCACTTCAACCATCGAGGATTCAGAATGAGCGACTCAACGGTGCGAATCATCGACTGTACGTTGCGTGATGGCGAGCAAGCGCCCGGTGTGGCATTCAGCCGCGAAGAGAAGCTCGCGATCGCACAGGCACTTTGCGAAGCTGGGGTTCCAGAGCTGGAATGTGGAATCGCGGCGATGGGAGAAGCCGAGAGCGAGGACATTCGCGCAATCATCGGACTTGAATTGCCCGTGCGTCTCACAGGTTGGAGCCGAGCATGCGAACACGACGTGGATGCGACAGCTGATTGTGGCTTGAATTCAATCCACATAGCTTTTCCGATTTCGGAGATTCAACTCAACTCGATTGGCAAAACTCAAAACTGGGTAATGCAGGAGCTGCCGAGAATTATTGAATACGCTAGACGACGCTTCCCGTGGGTATCTGTCGGAGCGCAAGATGCGACCCGCACTCTCCCCGAATTCCTCCAGGAGTTTGTAGGCGTTGCTGCATCCCATGGAGCTCATCGCATCCGCATCGCGGATACCGTAGGCATCTGGAATCCATTGCAGACGGCCGTCACGTTTTCCGCCCTGCGAGAATTTTCCGGAACCTCAACCCTTGAGTTTCATGGACACAACGACCTCGGGATGGCGACCGCAAACTCAATCGCGGCCATTCAGGCCGGGGCCGGAAGCATCAGCACCACCGTCACCGGATTAGGGGAACGCGCGGGCAACGCCGCTCTGGAACAGATTGCAATGGCCATGCAACATTCGCTGGGAATCGCATCAGGAATCGATTGTTGCGCGTTGCAAGGCCTCTGCGAACTCGTAGCGAAAGCCGCGAGCCGCACCATTCCTGAGAGCCAGCCCATTACCGGCAGTGCCATATTTCAGCATGAGTCAGGGATTCACTGTCATTCATTGTTAAACGATAGAAATAGCTTTGAACCGTTTTCCGCATCTGAACTGGGACGCATTGCTCCGGAGTTCGTCATCGGTCGCCATTCTGGATCTGACAGCGTGCTGCAAGTACTCTCGAAGCTCGGAGTGAATACAACCCGCAGTGTTGCCAATCGAATGCTGGGAGAAATCCGTCGGCGTTCGGTCCGCAATAAATCGTCGCTTACGCACGAAGAACTCATACAGATATTTCAAGGTACCAACGGTGAACTGATCGCTGGAGAAGTCTGGTCTGAACGGTCGGGCACTGGCAGCTAACGCCGCGATAAACTCTGCTGCGTAGAAACTCAAAGGAAGGGATCAAAAATGTTTAACCTGGTCGCAATCAATCTTCCAGATTCACATGGAAAATACGCGCAGGACTGCCACAAAGAGAGATGCCCCAACCCAGGCCGCTATCAGTTTTACGCGGACATTGACGAAGCGGGGTTGCCCGACTGGGAGGGGAAGGCGATCTGCTCTAAGCACCTCGTCGAAGAGGCGAGGCACCGCCCGGAGATTATTATGTCTCTCATTGACATGTTAATCGACACGCTCGAACAGCATCGACTTTTTCCCCAACCCCCTGCACCGGAACCGACAGGTAATCGACAGGTGATTCACTTCCACCAGCCGTAAACTTTCCGGGCGCAGCCATGCCTGAAGTCGCTCTGTCTTCGCATGTTTGCGCCCGATAACTAGGCAGTTAATGATCCTCCACACTCTAAATCCCCGCCCGAGCCCAGCTCTTCTCCCTAAACAACGCGAAACAAAGGTCAGCTAACAATCGAGATTCCGGATATCATACGTAGTTCTTTGATATGAGGTGGACTCGATCCAGCTATGTTGCATCTGTCTAAGTAGACCAGAGTTGCAGTGTGGCGAAACTCGCCAAAACGGTATCTGGCGTTGCTTAGTCGTTTGGTCGAAGCTCGCCTAGAATGTTGCAACATGCATTCGAAATATACTGGGGCTAGCTTCCGTCCAGTTTCAAAAATTCAGCTTTCAAGGCAACCAAAGAATGCGAATCAGCGGAGTAGCTACAGCGTTTCCGAAGTACTGCTTTACTCAAAGAGAAGTTGCGGAAGCGTTGAAATCGCAGTGGGACGATAAGGTTCCAAATCCGGGAATACTAAGTCGCATGATGTCGCGAGTGGGCGTGGATAAGCGACATTTTGTGCTTCCGTTAGATAGCTATCTTCCGATGGACACCTGGGGGAAGGCAAACAATGAGTGGATACAAGCGGCCGAGGACTTAGCTGAGTGCGCGTTGCTCCGTGCAGTTGATGCGGCAGGGTTGTCGCTGGATAACATTGGAGCAATCTTCTTTGTGTCAGTCACCGGCGTTGCGAGTCCTTCCATCGAGGCCCGACTCATCAACCGGATAAAGCTGCCTCTAAATGTAAAGCGCATCCCGATCTTCGGACTAGGATGTGTCGCCGGCGCGGCGGGAATCGCCCGTGCTGCAGATTACGTCCGCGCGTTTCCAGATCAGGCAGCCGCATTGATTTCAGTGGAATTGTGTTCGCTCACATGGCAGCGAGACGACCTCTCCGTAGCGAACCTAATTTCTTCGGCTCTGTTTGGAGATGGCGCTGCCGCGGTGATCGTAAGTGGAGCGAACCTGAAGACAAGCGGTCCACAGGTTTTGGACTCCTGTTCCTCCTTTTATCCCAATACTGAAGATGTGATGGGGTGGGACATCTCAGAGAAGGGATTCCGCATAGTTCTTTCTCCCAGCGTTCCCGACATGGTTTTCCAACATCTTGCCGCGGACGTCGATAGCTTTCTAAAGAGCAACTCTCTAGCCAAGTCAGATATTCATAGTTGGATCATGCACACGGGCGGCCCGAAGGTTCTTGCCGCGACGGCCGAGGCGCTTCAGTTACCCAAAGGTGCTCTTGACGCTTCCTGGGATGCCCTACGCAATGTTGGAAACCTCTCGTCCGCGTCCGTCCTAGTCGTTCTTGACAGCTACATACAAAAGCGACGTCCGCCCGAGGGGAGTTACTCGATTCTGGCTGCAATGGGCCCCGGATTCTGCGCGGAACTGGTTCTCTTGCGCTGGTAAAAGATGAGGGTAGGAGATGAGTAAGTGGCTTCAAACGGTACGGATGTATTCGTAGTCGGAGGCGGCCCGGCAGGGCTCGCCTTCGGAATCGCCGCAGCACAACGCGGCCTTTCCGTGACTGTGGCTGACTGCGCCCGGGCGCCCATCGATAAAGCGTGCGGCGAAGGAATCATGCCCGATGGACTGCGCGCATTGCGTGCCCTTGGAATTGACCTGACTGGACTGGCGACTGCTCCTTTTGAAGGGATCAGATTTGTCGACACCGAAGGCGAGACCAGTGCTCACTTTCCTCAGGGCCCCGGCTTCGGGATGCGGCGCTCCGCCTTGCACACGGTTCTTACCCAAAAAGCCGAAGCACAGGGAGTCCAGCTAGCATGGGGTACACGGGTGGATGCCATTCGGCAGGGCGAAGTCGTGGCCAGTGGACGCACAATTCAAAGTCGATACGTCGTCTGTGCCGATGGCCAAAACTCATCATTGCGTCAAATGGTAGGCTTGGGCGCAGGCAAGGTCTATCGGCGACGCTACGGATTCCGCAGTCACTATCATGTGCAACCTTGGTCCCCGTTTGTTGAAGTGCACTGGGCAGATTGCGGCCAAGTTTACGTAACTCCCGTCGGCGCGGAAGAGGTCTGCGTGGTGTTTATCAGTTCCGACAAACACCTTCGATTGGATGCGGCGCTGCCGTTCTTTCCGGAATTGCACCAGCGCCTCTCAAGACATGCTCCGAGCGACAGACCCATCGGTGGCGTTACGGTCACTCGAAAACTCAATGCCGTAACAGCCGGAAGCATAGCTCTCCTGGGAGACTCATCGGGATCAGCCGACGCAATTACCGGAGATGGTCTCAGCCTGGTCTTTCAGCAAGCCACTGCCTTGGCTGAAGCAATGTTCGTGGGCAACTTGAAAGAGTACGCGAAACAGCATCGGCGGATCAGCAGACTTCCGCGCAACATGGGCGAACTTATGCTGATTATGAACGACCATCCGTTTCTTCGAAGAAAGATTCTCCGAGCATTTTCGGAGTCGCCGAAAATGTTTGAAAAGCTATTGGCCATGCATACGCGAACAATTTCTCCTTCTCAACTTGGCATGAAGGATTGTGTTTCTTTCGGCTGGAGTGTACTGCGAGCCTGAGTGCCTCAGGAGCGAAAAATGAAAAGCTGGTTATCGTATTTGTCGGCATTGTTGTTGTTCAGTGCCTCTGCGACACAGGTCTCGGCGCAGCAGATAACGGCGCAACTGGATCCCGCCGCTACCCATGTTGAATTCACCCTGTCTGACACGCTCCACACCGTTCACGGAAACTTTCAATTGAAAAGTGGTGCGATTTCGTTTGATCCAGCTACCGGCAGAGCAAGCGGCAAGCTCGTGGTGGATGCATCGAGCGGCAAAAGTGGAAATCAGTCGCGCGACAAAAAGATGAGTAACGAGATCCTAGAAGTGCAAAAGTTTCCTGAGATCGTCTTCACCGCACACGAAGTTATTGGAAAGACAGCGGACGCTGGTCCTGCGCACCTAGAGATTCGAGGAACCTTCAGCATTCATGGGCAGCACCACCCCATGACATTGTTGGTTGACACGCAAACCCAAGCCGATGCGATCGATGCTTTAACTAAGTTTGTTGTTCCTTATGTCGCGTGGGGCATGAAGAATCCAAGCCTGATGTTCTTAAAGGTCGGAGACAAGGTCGAAATTTCAATCCGAACCCGCGTTCATTTGGCCCAGGTTGCGTCGGCGCGATAGTGTCTACTGAGGAATTCGAGCGAGCTCGCGGCCGTAGAGTTGGTTGTTAGGAAATTCGCGGCTTAGCCCTGCAAGCAAAGTTCGCGCCGTTGTGCGATCGTGATCGCGAAGCGCTGCCACGGCGAGTAGCAGTCGGGCGAATGGCGCTAGATAACGTCCGTGTGCTGCAGTAAGTTTCAGCCGCTCCACTCCAGCGTCCTTATCGGTTTCGGCTCCCCCCAAGTGCAGAAACCACCGCACTGGTGCAGGACTTACCCCGAGCAGATAATTCTCCACGCCGACCGCAAGATAAGCGTCGTAACAAGATGGGTCCAGCTCAATCAAATGTTGAGCAAGCTTGCGGGAGGTTTTCATGTAACCAAGGCTGGCGATATTGTGTTTTTCGATCATCGCCGCATAGTCGCTTCGCAGTCCGTTCGCCAGCACCTGTGCCAACAGAGCATCTCGGTCATTGGGATTACGGGCAAGAATCGGCTGAGTCAAGGATTCCACTCGGCCAAGTTCACCCATAAAGGCATCGCGCACCGCGGCATCCGGCTTCGGTTTGTTACGCGCATCGAAACGCGAATCATCCGTGAATAACTCGACTTCCAGAATGTGGAGCCGATCAAATTCAGAGAACAAATACGCCGCTGCATTGGAAACATGTGGCAGCGGATCGCCCGGACGTTCCGACTCGCAACGAAGAAACGTCTGATGAGCACCCTGAAAGTCCAGGTTATACATCTCGCGATAACCGGAGTCCACGTCGCAAGTGGTAGAGGCAGCGGCTGAGACAGTTAGAGCCGTGGCTGCCAGGAGGCACTGTAAAACGAACATTCTCATTCAGGGGACCTTGGGCGATAGTGCAATACTAATTCTGATGCGAATCTAAGCTTCCCCGAAATGGGATTTCTAAGACAGGCCCTGTTAGAACTGTGTAGCCGAAAAGTACTCAGGTTCTTAGTGCTCTCCGGGCGAGTCCGATGGCATCTGTCCAGAACGACGATGAAGAGTGCACATCGCTCATCACATGATCAATCGCGTCGACGATCTCGTCAATCTGTTGTTCACTCACTACCAATGGCGGGGCCACTTTCAGAACCATAAAGTTGTTGCCGCAAATCTGCGAAAGTATATTTTGGACGCGGAACAGTCGCATTACCATCATCTGCCCGAAGAGACCTGAGTGAATGGACTGAACAGCCCCGAACGACATTCTAAGCTTAAGGCTTGTCGGCGGCTGAAACTCGATTCCATTGAGCATTCCCTTTCCGCGAACGGCTCTGAACATCTCATACTTTGACAGGCGCGTTTCCAGAAGCTCGCGAAGAAGCTTGCCTTTTCGTTCCGCTTCCAAGCCGAGCTGCTCGTCTTCCAGAACTGCCAATGTGGCCAATGCCGCTCGCATTGCCAACCCGTTCTCGCTAAAAGTGGACGTGTGAATAAAAGCGCGCTTTACTGAACTGTAGACGGCGTCGCAGATTTCGTCTGTCATCAGAACAGCCGCACAGGGAATCAGTCCGCCACTCAAAGCTTTGGCCAGAATCACCATGTCCGGCTCAACTCCGTAGTGGTGGGCTGCGAGAAATGGACCTGTTCGATGCAGCCCCGTCTGCACCTCGTCGAGAACAAACAGCGTGCCGTTGCGCCGGCAAAGTAATTCCGCTTGTTGCATATACTCCGCCGGAGGCAAGCAGATTCCGCCCTCGGCTTGGATCGGTTCAGTGATGAAGGCTGCGTACTTCCCGGTGGAGAGCTGCTGTTCCAGTGTTTCCAGATCGCCGAACGGAACTGCCGTCGTGTTGGCGAGCATTGGGCCAAAACTTTCTCGCCAGAACGGATTTGACATCAGCGACAGTGCTCCGCATGTCAGACCGTGGAACGCCCCATCGCAGTAAAGTAGGGCCTCTCTACCTGTAGCTGCACGCGAAAACTTGATCGCAGCTTCAACGCCCTCGCTTCCAGAACTCGGGAAGAATGCCTTGTTTACTCGCCCCCCAGCCAGTCTGCATAGCCGAGAAGCCAATTCGCCGGCCAGCTCCGGTACGTGGCTTTGCAACATCGCCGGACCGCACCGCGCCAGTTCTTCCGTGAGGGCGGCGATCAACGCTGGGTGATTGTGTCCCACGTTATACACGCAGTAGCCTGATAAACAGTCGAGTTTACGAATCCCATCAGTAGTAAAAAGTTCCACTCCCCGGCAGTGGTCATAAGAGACATTCATCTGCAGCACTTCAAGCAGATGTACCCATTCCGGATTCACATGATCCTTGTAAAGCTTTTGGGACGTCGAACTCAGGAGAGCGGATTTCATGGATCGCCTCGCGCAAAGGTCCTACAGCTTGGATGTCGGCGAGGACTTAGAAACTGTTCCTGATCTTCATTTGCTGTATCGGACTTGGCGAATTCGCTGCACTCTTTAACAGTGAGTGCGGCGAATACCTAGCGCAAACCGCTTACCACCTGAATATTGATCGAGGAGGATGTCTCGTCGGATATGAGCAGCCAGCGTTTGTCACCCGAGACGCTGAGGCTGGAAAACATTGGCGGTTGCTTCTGCAAACGCATGGCCTCTACAGGTTTGCGTGTGCCGTCGGCGAGAAATCGGATACTCCATCCGGAATTGTCTTTGTCGGCGAAATAGATGCCATCCTTTGTAAAGCACCAGCTTCCCCAGTAGTTCACAGGAGGCCCGCTTAGTACGAGCTCTTCGTTTCCACCGTTGACAGGTTGTCGCCAGAGTCCGGGCAGCGCGTACTTTGTGTAGTACACCCACCGTCCGTCATACGATTCTGCGGCGACGAACCCCCCATCTCTGGTCACCTGTACAATCTCGCCGGAACTGGTCGATACTTTCCAGGCCTGCCAGCAACCATTGCGCTTGGATCCAAAGTAGATCCACCGAGCATCCCGCGACCAGTTAGGAATGATGTCATTGAACGGGCCAGAGGTGAGAGTTCGTTTGTTCCTTCCATCCGAACTCATCACAAAGATATGGGATCGATCATCCACGCGGCTATCAAAAGCGATCTGTTGTCCATCCGGAGACCAGTGTGGGCTCCCCGTTAGCGGCCCGTCGAAGGAAGTCAGTCTGATCGGGCGTTGGCCGTCCTTTTCCGAAACCCATATCTCCTGCGCACCCGAGCGGACCGACTGGTATGCGATCAGCTTGCTGTCTGGAGACCACTTCGGAGCGGAATCCTGAGCCATCGAGGAAGATATGACTGTCGGAGATGCTTCGGGATTCTGCAGGTCCACTCGCAACATGTTCCAGGCAGAGGCTCCCTGAGTGTAAGCAAGGCGATCCCCAGTTGGAGAAAATGCGGGTTCTCTGGCGTTGTCCGTGCCAAAGGGAAGTCGTTCCGGTGCTCCACTCTCGATGGAGACTCGCCACAAAGCTGCCGTTCCACCCTCGTCGCACGAGAAAACGATGCTTTTACTATCGGAAGTCCACGTTAGCCCGAACTTCTGTCGCTGATGAAAGGTCAACTGGCGCGGGTTTCTTCCATCGGAGTCCATCACATATACATTGCGTGTCGCCGCATCAGCGCCGCGGACGAATGCTATCTTAGTGCCGTCCGGTGAGTAGGCGGGCAGCAGGTCTCCATCCCATGAATTGTCCGGATGCGTCAGTTGTTCGGCTTCATGGGTGTCCAGTGAGAGCGCATAGAGCGAGGCAGCAGATTCCTGTGTCTTCGCGTCCGGGAAGATAATCCGATGTCCATCCGGAGACCAGGAAAGCCCCGGAGTATCCCAGTCAATCGCACCATGTAGGCGATAGATCTCCCGCTCCTCGCCTCCAATCACCGGAACCAGAAAAATTCCACTGTCTTTGTTGGATTGCGAGATGAAAGCGATCCAGCGACCATCCGGCGACCAAGCTGGACTAAACTTTGCACCCGGAGTGAACGTGATCCTCAGCGGCGGTTCACTCCCAATCAATTTGACGTAGAGATTGGGGTTATCGCCTGCTCCTCCCCCGTTCCAAATGAAGGCGATCTGATTACCATCGGGAGAAAATGTTGGCGAGTGTGCCCAGCCCTGGTAGGAGGTGAAGGGAATAATCCTAAAATTTGTATACCCAGAGGGATGATGAAAGCGCCCCCCAAGAAACACGCTCAGCATGATCCCCAGAAGAATCGCGAACGCCAAACCTGCCCATCGAGTCGCTCGTGTCCTCAGGGAAACGCCGCCCCGTTCTTCCTCCGGGCTTGGCGAGGCTACTGCCGCGCCGGGTACAAAATCCGTTTTTTCGGACTCTGCAGCCGCATCGACGACCGGCGCGGTCAGATTAAAGACCACCGGCAGCATCAACCGGTACCCCTGCTTATTAATCGTCTCTATGACATGCGGAGAATGAGGATCATCATTCAATGCGTGCCTCAACCCGGAGATACACCGAGTAAGCGAAGCCTCGCTGACGTAAACCCCCGGCCAGATCGACTGAATCAGTGCCTCTTTAGAGAGTACTTGTCCTGCGCTGGTGGATAGTTCCACCAGCACCTGCATGACCTTCGGTTCCAGGCGAACCTCGGCACTATCGTTTTGCAGTCGATTTCGCTGAGGATAAACCCTCCAACCTCCGACCTGAAAGTCGCCCTGAATGGCCATCCCCCCGTGCAATGTTTCCCCTTCTGCGGGGGCTGTTACTGGTGAGTTACTTTCTATCCAGCTCCCAACCGACCTAGTTTAGCTGAATACATAGACGAAAACATGAAGTGATGAATCCATGAAGGTCCCCATGGAGATTCATCAGGAAACCATCCGAGCCCCATTCTTGCTTAGTATCGCCAGTTATTAGTACTCTCGCTGCGGTTCAGAGCACAACCAAAAATCAACAGGAGCAGATCCACGGAGTCGGTTACTAAAGTACCGCTCTGGAGAGACGAGCCCAGTCTACAGGTAGTGAAGCGGTAGATTCACCAACCTCATTCCCGTCCAGATTTCTGGAGAGACCGGTAAAGGTGAACACCTTGCACGAGTAGTCCTGTTTTACATATTCATGGAGGAAGGAACGTTATGTTACAAGTCTTTAGGCATCGGCATTCAATGCCTGTGCTGGTACTTGTTCTAGTGCTGATGATTTGTTCCGCCGCAGTGGCCCAGGTCATCAACGGTTCGATCACTGGCGAAGTGCGCGACGCGTCGGGTGCCATCATCCCCAAAGCATCCGTCACCGCAGCCGATCCAAGCATCGGCGTACACGAAGTAACGACTACAGATACCCGTGGTATCTTCTATTTTGCCAGCCTGCCAAAGGGAAACTACAGCATTACAGCGGTAGCCGATGGCTTCAAGTCATTGGATAAGAAGGACATTCCCCTATCCAACGGCGATCACCTCAATGCCGGAGAGTTTACTCTCGCCGTAGGTGCTTCCAAAGAAACCGTAACAGTGGAAGCCGATGCGGGAGAACTCCAGATCCAAAGTCAGAGCGCCGAGCGTTCGGACACCATCACCACCCAGCAGCTAAATGACCTCGGCATGAACGGCCGCATGGTTCTCGACTATCTTAAGGTTATTCCTGGTGTAAATAGCACCTTCAACGGTGCAGAGTCCAGCAAGGGTGGACTTGGTAGCATCAGCGTGAACGGCGGCCGCGAAGGCATGACCGGCTTCAACATTGATGGCATCAATAACGTCGATAATGGTGCGAATACTTCTACACAAATCACTATCAACCCTGATGCCATCGCGGAAGTGAAGGTCCTCACCTCCAACTATCAGGCCGAATACGGAAAAAGCGCCGCCGGTCAAATCTCAATCACGACGAAGGGGGGCGACAACCAGTTCCACGGTAACCTCCGCTGGTTCCATCGTCACGAGGGATTCAACGCCGAGCAGTGGTTTGATAAACAGGCGAACGCCGTATATAAGGAAAGCAATCCTACAGGCACAACCCTTCCAAACCCCAAGCAGTTGTACCGCTATAACTACTTTGGCGGACAGGTTGGTGGCCCAGTCGTCATACCCGGCACCAGCTTCAATAAGAATAAGGATAAGCTGTTCTTCTTCTTCAGTCAGGAGTGGTACAACCAGCTTCTGCCCGGCGGGTTCGACAAGACCTACATGCCGACCCTCGACGAAATCAACGGCAATTTCTCCAAGAGCACAGATGGTGACGGTAAGCCAATCGTCCTCACCGATCCGCGTACAGGAACACCATTTGCCGGGAACATCCTTCCTTCGGGCTTAATCAACTCTGCAATGCAGGGCTACCTGATGAATGTGTTGCCACGTAACAGGGCATCGGACGCCGATCCTCGGCAGACGTGTACCTACGTTCAGTGCAACCAGTACAACTACATTACTAACAAAACCACCACGCACCCGCGGCGCGAAGACATCGCGCGCGTTGATTATCAGATCAACACTACTAATCGCGCATACTATAGCTTGGCCAACAATCCTGGCTCTGAAGGTCTACCGGAAGGTATGACCCAGGGAACTTCCAACTTTGAATTTCCCGGCGGCATGCACCTCAATGAGCCCGGATACAGCACGGTCGTACACCTGACCAGCACACTCAATACAACAACTGTCAACGATTTCTCGTTTGGGTGGTCGGTTAACCACCAGCAGATCAACTCCACCAACGACAGAGAACTTGCAAAGAACTTTAATTTGAATGTTCCGCTGGTGTACCCCATCTCCAGCGACACCACGATCCCTGACATGAGCTTCGGCGGTGTCACCGACCAGACTGGAAGTTGGAGCTGGCTGGGATCGTTGCCTTGGCGCAACGCCGCTACGGTCATCGACTTCAACGATAGTCTCTCCAAGATGATCGGCAAGCACATCCTCAAGACGGGCATTCTTGTAGAACGCAGCCGCAAGGACCAAGGAGCTTGGGGTAATGCTAACGGAACTTTCAGCTTCGATATCGGCAGCTCAAATCTTCCCAGCTCTTTAAACACCGGTGACCCATATGCGAATGAGCTATGGGGTAATTACAGTACTTTCCAGCAGCAGAATGGTCGCCCCCGCGGCTTTTACCGATATACAAACATTGAGTTTTACGCACAGGATACTTACAAGTTTAACAATCGCCTGACGTTTGACTACGGAATGCGCTTCGCTTGGGTTCAGCCGCAGTACGATGCCAAGAATCAGGTTAGCTATTTCGACGCGTCGAAGTGGGATTCACAGCAAGCTGTTCGGCTCTACCATATCGATCCAAGCGACACCACAAAAGGCTATGATCCGGTCACCGGAGCAACTGTACTAGGTGGCTTAGTCGGAACCATCGTCCCTGGCTCGGGAAACCCGTATAACGGCATGGTTTCCGCCAAAGATGGAGGGTTGAAAGGCGGCTTCGAAGGTCGCGGATTGATGCCAGAGCCGCGTTTCGGCTTTGCTTACGACATCACGGGCAACTCGAAGTATGTACTCCGCGGCGGCGCAGGGGTTTCGCATGATCGCTTCCAAGGCAATCCAATTTACAACCTCGCCGTTAGCAATCTGAATGGGGTAGATCCCACTTTCATGGGTGCAAATGTCTCAGGCATGTCAGCATTGTCGGCGGCAGCCCCCTTGGCTCCAATGCATGCTTATACCTTTGACAAGGTTGGCAAGGTTCCCACTATCTATAGCTACAGCCTCGGAATCCAGGCCGACATCGGATGGAAGACTGTATTGGATGTAGCCTATGTCGGCAACCAGCAGCGTCACCTCTCGCAGAAGAACAACCTCAACTACATTCCTTACGGTTACGCGTTTACCGCAGCCGCTCAGGATCCGGCAAAGTATTCCGGCGGAGTCGTAACCGATGAGTCGAGTTGGATTGGTAGCGCCTGGACCAGTCAGGGTTACCACTACATGGGCGACAACGTCTACTCCTCAGATATTCAGCGCCGATATCAAGGTTATGAGGATATTGAAAACTGGACTTGGGACGGAACCGGCAACTTCAATTCTCTACAGGTTTCTGCCCATCGTCGGTTTGGAAATAGCCTGACCTTTGGAGCCGCGTACACCTACTCGAAGACGTTGGTAAGTTCGAGTTCTGACGGCCAGTGGATGAATCCTTACGGCTGGAAGAAATACGACTACACCCTCGCTTCATTCGACCGTCCTCAGAACCTCGTAATCAACTACATCTATTCACTCCCGAAGTTCAGCAAAATGATGGGCACTAACTCCAAATGGATTTCCTATCTGACGGATGGATATCAGTGGGAAGGTCTTGGTCAGTTCATCATCGGAACCCCCTCATCTGTGGGTGGCAGCTTCACCGATCCGTGGGGTGGCAGTGAACAACGGATGATCAGTGGTTCCTATACTGAACCCGCGATCCTGCGAGTTACCGGCAACCCAACCAAGGGTAACGGCGGTAATCCGCATTCGCACCTGAATCCGAACGCTTTTGCACTTCCTCTGATCGGTGTGCAGCAACCACAGGCGCAGAACTACTTCCGCAACGGTGGTACTAACAACGTTGATATGTCTGCCTATAAAAACATTCCTTTGGGCAGCAAAGAATCACAGTATCTCCAGTTGAGAGTGGAAGCATTCAACGTCTTCAATCACCCGCAGTTCTGGGGAATCAACAGCGCCACAGGTAATCCCAACTACGGCGGCGACACCAATCCTTGGGACCACCTGTACGGGAACTGGTCAACTTGGTCTGCCGGTAGCCCAATTGATCCAACGAAGCTTCGTCCCGCTGGTCAGAAGGGTAACATCGGAAACTACTTCGGCGAGTACAACAGCGGCGGCAACGCTCGCGTCTTGCAACTCGGCGTAAAAATGTACTTCTAGCATGAAAGGCCCGTGACTTATGTCGCGGGCCTTTTCTATTTGTTTAATTGCACCAAACTCGCAGAGACCGCTCCGCCTACAAAGCGGATGCGCATGGGATACCAGTGAAGACTCGTCGCGATTTCATGAAGATAGCAGTGGCGGGGGTGGCAACTTCGGCGATGGCCGAAACCGTCCTCCATCCGTCAGAACCCACAAAGGTCATACCCGCGCCCACCGGAACAATTGCGGTTCACGTGACCTCCGGCGAGAAGCGCTTTCAAAAGCAAGACTCCGTCGCATGGAGTTCTACAAGGATGCACTCCAAAGATGTCATTGTTCTCGATGAGAGCCAGAGCTATCAGGAAGTACTCGGCTTCGGAGCCGCACTCACCGATGCAGCTTGCCACAATTTCAACGCGCTTGCACCTGCGAAACGCGATGCTCTGTTGCATGAGTTATTTGATCCCTCGCAGATGTCGTGCAGTGTCAGCAGAATCTGCATTGGCTCCAGCGATTATTCCTGCAAGCCATATTCCTATTGCGATGGCGAAGCCGATCCTGACTTCAAACGTTTCTCCATCGAACACGATCAAAGCAACATCCTTCCAGTGCTGCGCACCGTGCGCGCCATTAACCCAGATGTGTTTCTTCTCGCATCACCTTGGAGTCCTCCGGGTTGGATGAAATCAGGTGGATCGACGTTGGGAGGAGCAATGACGAAGCGCAACTATGCTGCATACGCGCGTTACATTGTTCGCTTCCTGCAAGAGTACGACAAGAGTGGCATTCGCGTGAATGCACTTACCACGCAAAACGAAGTTGACACCGACCAGGACGGAAGAATGCCAGCCTGTCTCTGGGGCCAGGAATATGAGGCGGAGTTCATCATGCGCGAACTGGGACCTCAGTTGCGCAAGAACAACTTCGATACAAAGATCTGGTTGCTCGATCACAACTACGATCTATGGGGTCGTGCAACTTGCCAGTTAGATAATGCAGACTTAAACCCGTATGTCGACGGAGTTGCATGGCATGGCTATGCCGGAAAGCCCGAAGCCATGACGCGTGTGCATGAATCGCATCCGGATAAGCACATGTACTTTACTGAGGGTGGAACGGACTTCGCCGAGCGCGATTACGTAACCAACTGGTGCAAGTGGTCAACCACATTTACAGGTATTCTGCGCAACTGGGCGCGATGCATTATCACGTGGAATTATGTGCTCGACGAGAATGGTCGCCCTAACATCGGGCCGTTCCAGTGTGCGGGAATGATGACTATCAACTCGCAGAAGGGGGAAGTAACGCGCAACGGAATATTCTGGGCACTCGCGCATTACTCGCGTGTTGTCCGACGCGGAGCTCGTCGTATAGCATCCACCGGCGAGGTCGCGGCAATCTCTCACATCGCATTCATTAATCCTGACGGCAGTCGTTGCGCAATCGTGACGAACACCGGCGCGGCAAGAACAGTTGCCTTGCAACTTGGCGCAGGCATGGCCAACCTAACGCTTGATTCGGATTCTGTCACCACACTGACCTGGGGTGTTTAATGTCGCTCTACTCGGAGATGTTTATGAAAAATAGGTTTCGCCCCACGAGCGTTCAACGCTCATCAGTTTGTACCGTTGTATTCGTTATTGCACTCGTATTTAGTTTCATTGGCTGCGGTGGCGGTTCGGGTTCGTCCACGAATCCCGTACAATCAGTCGCAGCGACACCAGTTGTTTCACCAGCAGCAGGCACGTACACATCTGCGCAGTCGGTGACTCTCAGCGATAGCACGACGGGCGCTGTCATCTACTACACGACGGACGGTTCAACGCCAGCTACTTCCTCCAGCGTTTACAGCACGGCGATTGCGATTAGCAAAACGACGACGATCAAAGCTATCGCAACTGCCAGTGGATACACGCAGAGTGCGGTGGTTTCGGCAACCTTCACAATTCAGGAACCAACGGCGGCGACGCCAACGTTCTCGCCAGATGGAACCTGCAGCAGCAGCGCGCAGACAGTTACGATCGCAGACACGACGACAGGTGCCACCATCTACTACACCACCGATGGCAGCACTCCAACTACTTCTTCGAGTGTCTACAGCACAGCGCTTTCTCTTTCGGCAACAACAACCCTCAAGGCGATTGCCACTGCTAGCGGATACACACAAAGCTCGGTAGCTTCTGCCACCTACACCATCGGAACGGTTGTACCTGTTTCTGTGGTGATCACCAGCGCGGATTCTGTTCACAAGCTCGAAGCGCAAGCTGCACAACAATTCTGTGCAGGAACTGCTTTGACGGCAACTCCAACCATCGTTGTGGATGAAGCGCAGACCTATCAGCAGGTAGAAGGTTTTGGCGCTGATATTACCGACACAGCAGGTTACTTACTCAACGAGGTTGCGCCGACAACCGCTCGCGATAGCGTCATGGGAGATCTGTTCACACGTAACGGAAACGGAATCGGGCTGAGCTTTATTCGCAATCCGATGGGTTCGACCGATCTTGCAAGAACAATGTATTCCTATGATGACAACAGCGGTAACGCGGACACCACACTTGCGAACTTTTCCATCAGTCACGATCAAGCAGATATCCTGCCACTTACTCTGCAGGCGCGGACGCTGAATCCAAGCCTGAAGATTATGGCGAATCCTTGGAGCCCTCCAGGGTGGATGAAGACGAATGGAACAATGATCGGACAGTACAATGGCGGAACAGACGGAACTCTGCTGACCACGATGTACACGCCGTTCACAAACTACTTTGTGAAATACCTGCAGGCGTATGCAGCGGGCGGCGTAAATGTTGATTACATTTCGTTGCAGAATGAGCCGCTCTACGCAGCTACAACGTATCCAGGAATGTTGATGCCCGCGACGACACAGACGACAGTGCTGCGGGATTACATTCTTCCAGCTCTAACGAGTGCAGGTCTCAACACGAAGGTTCTGATCTATGACCATAACTGGGATACGACGAGCTACTCGCAAACGGTTCTGTCCGACAGTACGATCGCTGCGTCGAATCAGGTTGCTGGAATTGCCTGGCATGGATACGGCGGCACTCCGGGTGCGATGACGTTATTGCACAATCAGTTTCCGACTTTCGCGGAGTACATGACCGAGCACTCCGGCGGAACATGGGTCACTAACCAAGGCCAGTCGGATTTTGAAGAGATCACGCAGGTCATGCGCAACTGGAGTAAAGCGTATGTGAAATGGAGTCTTGCAGAGAACGAGAGCCTCGGTCCGCATTACAACGGTTGTTCCACTTGCACAGCGCCGATCACGGTCAACAGCACGACAGGTGCGATCACTTACAACATCGAATACTACACGCTTGGACAGTTTAGTAAGTATGTTTTGCCAGGTGCAACGCGCCTGTACTCGAGCAATGCTACAGGGTTAATCAGCACGTTTTACCAGAACCCGGATTCTTCGAAAGCGCTCGTGGTTTTCAACGACACGACATCGACGCAGAGCTTCCAGATTCAGTGGGGCGGGCAGTTGCTCTCGTATTCATTGCCCACCTATACGGCTGCAACATTCACATGGAATGGATCGCAGAGCAGTGTTGCAGCAATCAATGCCAAGTCGCAGATTGCGGCGTCAAGCTACAGTTCGGTGAGCGGATTCGAGACCGAGACTACCTCGGATGTCAACGGCGGATTCGATTTGGGGTACTCGACAAGCGGCTCCACCGCAGTATTCAAGAACGTCGATTTCGGCACCGGAGTGAGCGGAGTCAATGTGCGATTGGCATGCAATCAGAGCGAGGGAACCTGCGGCGGAACTGTTGAATTCCATCTCGACAGTGCAACTGGAACGCTCGCCGCAAGCGCTACGGTTCCATCTACAAGTGGCTGGCAAACATGGTCTACGGTTACAGGAACACTCTCTGGAACTGTCAGTGGGGTGCATGATGTTTACGTGGTGGTCACGGCGACCAACTCCGGAACGAACAGCGTTGCAAACCTAAACTGGTTCCAATTTAACTAATCCCCCGAACTACTTGCGCCGCCGGTCCGGAAACAGGACTGGCGGCGTTTTTTTGTCTGAAAAGCCTGGGCTCCGCTGCTCCACATGGAAGCGGATATTGGGAGATCAAAGCCTAGATTGTCAACGATAGCCCCGCCCGCAGCGAGTGTTCGTGCAGGGGAGATGCTTGATACGGCCGCATCCCTCTATATCCAGAATAACAATTTGGAGACGTGATCCCCTCACTGGAGGGCGGAATAGATGTGCTCTGGAATCAGTGGGTTGAGGGGAAATTGAAAGATTGTAGGGTTGACAGGAATTGCGCTGTGGAGATGTCTCGCTGCTTTCGCGTGTTTTGTGCACAAAAGGCGGTGCGAAACTCGGTTAACGATTCCCACTGAAGTTACTGGTAGGAGATGAGCAAGTTACTTTTCTATTAATCGTTGAGCAGCGGAAAACGATTGGCGTAACGGGTATCAGTCTGAGTTCGATCTGTTACTAGTTTGCACATTCTATTTCCACATGTCGCGAGTGAGAAGTACTAGATCGGGAAATCCACAGATTTATTGGTGCAAGGGTGAGGGGATTTGAGTAGTAGTCCCGTGTCGGCGTCCGAGGCTATCGCTGAGAAAAGACCTCGTAGCTTACCTCGGACACCGACACGTATCGTGTTTCTATTTTGTTGGTACGGTCGGACACGATGGGTTTAGGTGTTCGGCTTTCCATCGCATCGCAGCGTTGATGCGTGTTCGTCCGCTGGGATGATCGTAGAAGATGAACTCCTCGAGAGGCGTGGGATCAAGCTTGCGGTATTCGGCGAGCATGAGGTCGACTTTTGCCTCGCCGTCTGGTTGGGCCGCTGCATCGAGACCGAAGATGTCGGCTTCGTATTCTTGCGTCCGAATGAACGTGTTATTCACGGGGGTGAGGAGGAAGAAGAAGACTCCCGCGATCAAGACTACGAGCGGCAGCACAGCGGGATCGCCATTGCCGTGGATTCCCCAACGCTCTCCCCATTTTGCGAGCGACCAATTCAGCGACCATCGGAGGACGGCGAAGAACAACATTGATTCGAGGGCGAAGAAGAGGATTGCTTTGTAGACGTGGTTCATCACGTAGTGGCCCATCTCGTGGCCCATCACGGATTCGATCTCTTCTAAGGTGCAGCGCTTGAGCAGATTGTCATTGAGGGTAATGCGCTCGGTGCCGAGAAAGCCGCTGACGTTGGCGCTCACTCGATTGGATTGACGAGAGGCATCGACTTGCCAGACCTCGGTTGCCGGGACTCCGTTGGCACGTGCCAGGGAGAGAATGGGTTGGCGCACCTTTTCGTCTGTGAGCTTGGTGTATTTGTTGAAGAGCGGCGCGATGTAAACGGGAGCGATGAGAGCAACGATGATGATGAACACCACTGTGACCGCTGTCCCCCAAGCCCACCATGTATTCGGGAGACGGCGGACGATGCTGAATAATGCGACCACCAGTGCTCCGACAAGGATCAGATTGACGAGAAGTTCGATGAGTTGATCGCCAAACCATGAGCCGAAAGTCTGATTCATGAGGGCATACTTGCGTTCGCGGAAGAAGCCTTCGTAGATGGTCATGGGTAACGTGAGCAGCGATGTAATAAGCAAGTACTGCACCCAGTACAGGAAAGTGTGAAGAGGCTTGAAGCGTGTCACGCGCTCGGCGAGATTGCGCATTTTGGCAGAGAGTCGCGTCGTAAGCAGGATTAGCGCGACTACAGAGCTAAGCAGAAAGTCCCAGAGAAGAAGCCAATAGCCGCCCTCGAAATAAGCGTTGGAACGGGCGCGGGCGTCGGCGGGTACGCTGTTGAGATACGCGTCTGTTGCGGTTTTTACGTCAAAGGTGGGATTGGAAGCGACGGGCTGGGGCGCTGTAGCCGCTAAGGCCAGAAAGCTCATTAGCAAGAGGACGGGTATGACAAAGAGAATGCGTCGGTGCATTGTGAGACTCCTCCTATCGACCGCGTTTGCAACATCGTACTCACTAAATAAGCTGCAGGCCAATGGACATCTGACGCTGAACAGCTTTGGAAGGTTTGTGAGTTAGGTCAGCCAGCACACATGAGGTGAAATCGTGCTCTCACCTAAGTGTTTCAACCGCTAGTTAAATTAAGGAAAAGTCTGCAAGCTTGACGTTGTGGCTACCGCATATGTGCGGTGTGTCGGAGCTGGCTTCTGAATCCCTGGAGATCTCGGGAATAACCGCTCTACCCGCTACTACTCTCTACTCGGGGCGTCAGACTTGCGTATTCGCTGTTCCGGATCGCTGATTAGAGGTTACACAGCGCCGAGTTGATGCTCATGAGAAGCCTAGAAAACACTAAACGCCAGATGATTCGCGCGGTGATCGAGACCAACCTCGAAAATCGAACCGCGAAAGTACGCCGTAAGCGTCTCCGATGGCAGATGCTCCGCTGGGCGCGGGCCTCACTCGTGACAGTCACTGCCGTGCTTGCAATTTCCTCGTTTGTGATTTCAAGAGGTAAAACACCATCCATCATCGCTGGCAACGTGAATACGTCGGCAGTCCACCATGTCTTTGAACCGCGAACAGTTGAACCGTCCGTCCCCCTGACCGCGCCTGGCGATGTGAACCTTTCTATACTGCCGCTTTCCGTCAAACGAATCGTGATCGACGCCGGTCACGGCGGAAACCAACCCGGCGCAATTTCCAGCACAGGTTTAGCGGAGAAAGATGTCACATTGGACATCGCGCTTCGTTTACGTCGATTAATGAAGCAATCCTCGTTCGAAGTTCTTTTGACCCGAGAGACCGACCGGACGGTTACGCTGGCAGATCGGGTGGCTTTCGCCAACTCCAACAAGGCAGATCTGTTTGTTTCTATCCACATAAATTCGTTGCAGCCGCATTCCATTCGACCACTCGAAACCTACTACGTTGGTGCATCTAACGATCCACAGGTCTTACAACTTGCGAGTCTTGAGAACCGGCAGTCAGGTTACTCCTTATCGGAATATCGCCAGCTTTTGGAGAAGGTCTATTTGGATGTCCGGCGAAACGAATCTCGGGCGCTCGCCATAACCGTAGAGGCTGCGCTTTATAGATCCCTGAAGCCGCTCAATCCGAAGCTGGATGACCGCGGGGTCAAGATGGCCCCATTCGCAGTTCTGGTGGGGACGCAGATGCCGGCCGTGCTGGCTGAGGTCTCATCTGTAACCAATGATGAAGACGTCAAACTATTGAATGACGAACAGTACAAGGAAAAGATTGCAGTTTCCCTTTTCGAGGGAATCAGTAAATACGCAAATAATCTGAATAGTTCCGGAAAGCGAGGGGACGCACCCAATGGCACATGATGATGAGACGATCTGTGTGGGAATCGACTTAGGCACTTCACGAAGCTCCATTTCGGCATCCAACGGCGCGCGCCATGTTGTGGACAGCTATGTCGGCTGGCCCTTAGATATGGTCGCCCGAAAGGTCATTAAGAAGGATGTCCTAATCGGCAGAGAGGCGTTGGAGAGCCGTTCGATGCTCGACCTGCGGCGCCCGCTTGAGAATGGCGTTATCAAAGATGGATCGGAAAGGGACGCACAAGCTGTCCGGGAACTGTTACGCCATTTGGTTTCTTTGATTGGCATAGAAGGAAAGCAGCAAAAACTGCGTGCCGTCGTGGGAGTCCCCGCTGAAGCGATGAAGACGAGCCGGTTGCGGATTCGCGCAGCAATGGATGGGATTGCCGACAGCGTAATGCTGGTTTCCGAACCCTTCGCGGTGGCGTACGGCACAGAAGCCCTTCTCCATGCGATGGTGATCGACATCGGTGCAGGGACCGCAGATATTTGCGTAATGCAAGGCCGGTATCCGACGGAAGACGATCAGAGAACTCTGCCCAATGCGGGCGACTCCATTGACCAGAGGCTCCTCGCATCATTGCAAGAACATCATCCTCATGCTCAGTTTGCCATTCACGCCATACGAGATTGGAAGGAGAAGTGGAGTTTTGTGGGAGAGCCGAGACGCCGTGTAGTGGTCACGACCGCAGCAGACGGCAAACCGATTGAGATTGATATAACCGACGATATGCGTGCAGCATGCGAATCGATTGTGGCACCGATCTCTGAGACAGTGCGGGATCTGGTTGCGCGAGTGGAGCCAGAATACCAGCAGCGGGTGCTCAATAATGTCATCCTCTCCGGCGGGACCTCTTTAATTGGCGGTTTGCCCGAAGTCCTGAAGAGTGCCCTTTCAGAGCTGGGAAAAGCGCAGATTACGTTAGTTCAAGATCCAGTCTTTGCAGGCTCAGACGGCGGACTGGCGATTGCGCGGGATGCCTCCGATGGGGATTGGGATAAGTTGTCGCTATAAGCTCTCAGGCTGCCCACTAATTGCAAATGCCCCACCTAGCCGAAAAACGCGGCTAGAATGGGGCAACTTGCGCGCTCTTAGAAGTTGCTGATTGAGGTGGTTAACAGGGGGAAGGCCGGAGGGTTCACCGGAGGCTTGAATGTGTAGGTCGGTAGCAGGCCCGCTTGACTTGGATCGAAGGCGACGAAGCCTAGGGTGAAAGCTGGGGAACTCGACTCAAGGGTGTAGTTATCCGTGCCGGGAGCTGCGTTCACGAAGAGAGGATCTGAAAAGAGAGACTGCACATCTTCTCCCTGACTCTGCCATTGCTGAAAGGTTAGAGGGGTGATCGGCGTCGGTTGCTGCGTAACGTTTGCAGCAGTGGAAGGCGTTTGGATGAAGGGCTGAGGAGGCTGTCCTCCGCTTACGCTTTTATCGAAGTAGAGATTGTTGTCAAACTGGAAATAGTCGGTGCAGACAGCGCTTCCCGCGCAATACCAATAACCGTACTGTATGGAAGCTTTGTCGTAATAGACGACGTTGTTTTCGAAGAGGAACGACAGGAATGTCGTGTCGTTATGACGGTCCATCGCTCCCATGGCTCCATAGGCCAGAATATTGTTCTTGAAAACATTGGGAGGCGTTTGAGTCTTGGGGGCGCTCGCAGCCGAATTTACGTGAAGGCTCGCGTCAGTCGTACGGTAGACGAGGTTGTTTTGCATTAACACTTCCATGGCACCTTGATCTGCGTATAGTCCCCAGCCGCCGTATCCTGCGGGATCGTGGGTGATGTCGTGGACCTTGTTGTTCAGAACTTTGTTTCCAGTGTTAATACCGGACAGATAGTAGACTCCGCCTAAGTCGCTGGTAACTCCCTGACCTAAGTCATGTATGGAATTGAACTGGACCACGTCTTCGTGGGCGAGGTTGCATCCGTAATCCCAGTTGAAGCCTACGCCGATGCCGACAGAGTAGAAGTCGTAGATCTCATTGTGCTCGATGAGAACATTGTGAGCGTCTCCCACGAGAACGGCGAAGCCGACGGGAGCGACACGGTCTCCACCGGTAATCATGTTATTGCCGATGTAGATATGTTGCGGCACTTTGTCGTCGGTATTGCACGACGATACTCTTCCTCCGATCCGGATACCACCAGCACCCAGATCAGTTAGGAGACCGTCTCGGAACTGGGCGAGATAGGTTGAAGTACTGGCCGCAACGCTAGTTTGCAGGAACTCGATACCGTAGGCACCCACGTGCGAAATGGTGTCTTGCTCGAAGATCACGCCTGCGGAGTTGGTTAGGGTCAGTGCGGCTGTGGTTCCGGCGTCCGCCTGTGTGCCTAAGTATCCGACAGCAGGTACTTGCCAATCACTGTGGGAGAAAGTAAGTCCCTGGAAAGTAACGTTACTCAGGTTTGTCGCATTGAGTAACTTCGCGAGTCGGGGAGCGATGACTTTGGTGTTGGTAATGGTCTCGCCTGATTTAGGAATATAAGTGAGCACTCGGGTAGGCCGGTCGAGATAAAACTGGCCGGACTGTTTGAGAGCTTCTTTTACGTTCTCTATCAGAAAATGGTGACCGGGAATAAACCCATTGTAGATTGCGTTCTTTGCTAATGAAGCAGTGGTGGTGATGCGTTTAGTGGATGTGTTTACCGAGGCGATCCGCATGTGAGCCACATCCCATGCTTCAAAATTTATCAACTCCACATCGGATAGATTCGCCATGGTTGCCAGGATTCCGCCAGTGGGGGGCGTCGCGTAGGAGAACTGATTTACGGTGGTTGTGCTTCCCGTAGTGCTGTATTCACCAGTAAAATAGAGGTAACTGGTTGGCGTGGTGCGCGGGCGGTAACGGCGGGAACCATTAATCCACATTTGAGTGAAGTAGGTTCCGGATGGCACGGTTAGTTTCCATGATCCGTTGGAGTTCTTTGTCCATCCGGTGAGGAGTCGGCCTCCGCTGATAATGGGGATTTCGCCGGGATAGTTCGCGTAGAGGATGGGAGTGGTGCTGGTGCCGGAATCGGCTGCGGTGAAAGTCCAAGCGGACGGGAGGAAGTAGGTGCCGTTGCGGATCAGGACGGTGATGGTGCGTCCGCTGACCCGCGATTTTAAGGCTTGGACGGAAAGTCGCGCTTTGTCCAAGGTAAGAAATGGCTGGGCTAGTGTTCCGGGCCAACTGTCGTTGCCATTGGTGGCGACGTAGAAATCGGCGGGGGTGCTGGTGGTAGCGGCGGGGGCAGTTACGGCATCGTTCGACTCGGAAAGCTGGACTGCGGAGAATCCCGAGGATGTGATGGTGAGGGTTACTAAGAGAACTGTGAAAAGGGAGAGAGAAAGGGAACGGGAACGGTAATTCACTTTCATATACATCTCCAACTTCCGAGATGCGAGCTGCCGCCGTGGTGCTCCCTGCGGGCGATAGGGAGAAGAACAAAGGCGTGAGCCCGCTCGGTGCGAAAGTATACGTCCGCTTCCAGCTCTGGCTTGGAAGATATTGCAGAGTTGCTGGAATGGCGCTAAAGGTGCCTCCAATGGCTAAGCGTCGAGGCGGTAGCGGCTTTCGGAGAGACGGAAAAGAGGTTTCCAGAGAAGGCGGTTGATGGTGACGACCATGGCCGCCATGACCACTGTCGAGAGCATGAGGATGCGGGTATTTCCGCTATCGGTGGCGAGGCTGATTTGTGCTCCGAGGCCCAACGTCGTGAAGGTGTGGTTGTTTGTGCGGAAATACTCGGCGACGATGCTGGCGTTCCATGCGCCTCCGGACGCAGTGACCAATCCGGTTACGAGGTAGGGGAAGATTCCGGGGAGGATGACGGTCATCCAACGCTCACGGAAATTGAAGCGGAAGATTCCGGAGACATCGCGCAGATCACTGGGGATGGCAAGGGCTCCGGCGATTACGTTGAAGAGGATGTACCACTGGGTTCCCAGCAGCATGAGGATGATGGAGGCGGTGTTCATGCCTCCGCCCATTCCTATGATGGCGATGAGGATTATGGGGAACAGGGCCGTGGCCGGAACAGAGGCGGCAATTTGCGCGAAGGGTTGGGCGTATCGGGCAAGGCGTGGGTGGAAGCCGATGGCGACTCCGGTGGGGACAGTCCAGGCCAAGGCGATCAGCAGGGAGATAGTGACGCGGAGGAGCGTGGCTCCGGCAGCGTGCATGGTTAACGTTACTTCGGGCGTGGTCAGCTTTGAGAACAGGATGGCGGCCTTGACGACGGCGAAAAAGGCCAGGCCTCCGAGGACAGACGCAAAGACGGTAGGGAGAGCTTTGCCTAGGCGGGTGCTGGCGGGCGTGGCGGCTTCGGGCGCTGGCGGACGGTGTGCGAGATAGACCACGAGGCGCTCGGAAAGTGGCGCGGCGATGCGACGACGTATGGTGCGGAGGATGGTGGAGTTGAAGAGCATGGCCAACAGAGGCGAGCGGGATGGAGCGTTGGTTTCCACTTGCTCGAACTTGAATTTGTCGGACCAGATAATGAGCGGTCGCCAGAGGAGTTGGTCGAGAAGGACGATGAGTCCGATGAGAACCGCGAGGCCCCAGGCCATGGCCTGCTTGTCTCCGTTATCGGCGGCGGTCTTTAAGTAAGAGCCGAGGCCGGGGAGTCGGAAGTCGCGGTTGCTGAGCACGAACATCTCGCAGAGCATGAGGGTGAACCATCCCTGCGCGACGGAGACCATGGAGTTCCAGACCAAGCCGATGGTGCTAAAGGGGAGTTCTAGTTGGATGAAACGCTGCCAACGGCTGAATCCGTATATGCGGGTGGCTTCGCGGAGTTCGCGGGGGATTGCCTTTAGGGATGAATAGAAGCTGAAGGCGATGTTCCAGACCTGTCCTGTGAAAATGAGGACGATGGAGCCGAGTTCGAGTCCGAGCTGACGGGTGGGGAACAGGGCGACCATGGCGAGCATGACGCCGGGAAGAAAGCTTAAGACCGGGATGGACTGGAGGATGTCCAGGATGGCGATCATGAGGGCTTCGGCGCGCTTGTAGTAGGCGGCGATGTAGCCGTAGGCGAGTGCGAAGAGAAGGCTGAGGACGTAGGCCGCTGTCATGCGCACGAGCGAGTAGAAGGCGTAGACGGGCAAGGCGCGAGGGGTGCGGAGGATTTCCGCCTGTTCGACGGGGGCGGCAGACCAGTAGCGGGCGATCATGGCGATGGCGTAGAAGATCGCTATGACTCCGGAGAAGACGGCAACGTCCATCAGCACGGGCCAGGTGCGCTCGCGGGCGGCGGATTGGGCGAAGGTGCGGACGCGACGGATCACAGGCTCGGAGTCTCCGCAGTGGTTTCGACCTGAGGCAGGTAGAGGCGATGGCGGTCAGCGTCGTATTCAAAGAGTTCGGCGTAGCGTCCCCAACTGATTGCGGTATCGAGCTGGCGCTTGGATTCCTCTTCGCTGAAGTGCTCGTCGAGGAGATCGTGAAAGAGTTCCTCGGGCGCGGAGTGGTTCTTCTTGGTTTCAAGAGTGCGCGTGATTTGGCGAAGAAGCGTGACGTGGGCGAGGACGGCCTGACGGAAAAGCTCCTTTTGGCGGAGAATTTCGGCGTTGGCGAACTCGTGTCCTTCGGGGGTGATCTGGGTGTCGCCTTCCTCAACGTTGAGGAATCCGAGCTGGTGCGCTGCATCGACGATGGGTAGAAGGTCGTCGAGTTCGAAGGAAAGCTCGTCGGCGAGGCGGTACATGTCTTCGCGGCCGTTGGGGCTTTCGTCGATGAGTTCGAGGAGTCCGGCGATGCCTCCGGGGCGCGCGTGGGAGAGCATCTGATACGCCACGCGGGGCGGACGTGCGGATGGCGGCTCGGGCCCCTGCGGCGGTTGCAATGGCAGCTCGGGATGGGTCGGCGAGGTGAGCACCTTGTAGATGTAATCCACGTAGTTGATGAACTCGGGCGACTTGCGCTCGCGGGGGCGTGGCATGGTGACTTCGAAATCTGTGCGAATGAGTCCGGGGTTTTTGCCGAGCACAATGATGCGGTCGGCGAGGAGTACGGCTTCCTCGATGTTGTGGGTGACGATGAAGATGGCCTTGGTGGGGATGGCCTTTTTGCCCCAGAGTTCGAGGAGTTCGGAACGGAGGTTTTCGGCGGTGAGGACGTCGAGAGCAGAGAAAGGCTCGTCCATGAAGAGGACTTCGGGCTCGACGACCAAGGCGCGGGCAAAACCAACGCGCTGCTTCATGCCTCCGGAAAGTTCCTTGGGATAGGCCTGCTCGAAGCCGTCGAGGCCCACGGTGTCGAGAATCTTAAGACTGCGTTTGCGGCGCTCGAAGGAATTGACGCCACGGGCCTTGAGTGGGGCTTCTACGTTTTCGTAAACGGTAAGCCAAGGGAACAAAGCGAAGCTCTGGAAGACGATGCTGACGTTGGGCGAGCAACTGCGAATCGGCTGGCCGTGCCAAAAGACCTCTCCCCGAGATGGGCGCGCGAGTCCGGTGAGCATGCGGAGAAGCGTGCTCTTGCCCGAGCCAGAGGGGCCGAGAAGGGCGACGATCTGTCCGGGTTCGATGGACAGGTCGGTGGGAGCAATGACCGGAATAGAGCCCTCGTGCTGCTCTCCGTAGAACTTTTCAACTTTAGAGGCCTGAATGATGGCTTCCGGCATTGTCTATCCCCCTGTTGCAGGCGTATGGGTTGAAAGCGGGGCGGCTGCTCACGCGGATTCTCCTAAAGATAACAGCCTAATGTGAATAGACGCGAACAAAGAGGAAAGTTATGCCAGAAGGATCGCTTTAGAGGTCGCCCAGAGTATGGCGTTATTTCAAGAGATCATCTACTTCAAGCCGTCCACGACGTAGAGGTCTGAAAGCACACGCACGAACCCGTATGCGTAGTGATGTCCGTCGGGTGTGAGTTGGATGGGACCAATGTTCACTATCCCGGCGGGATCGGCGGGCATGAACTCTTGCACCTGATGCCGAGCACCGGTCACAAGGTTCACCTCGAAGATACGGGCGGGAATATCGCTGGTGCGGTACATGAAAACGGAATCGCCTCGGGAGGTCCATCCGGCAATCCGGTCGAGGTCTCCGGTTTTAGGGACTGGGCGGAGCGCTCCACCGGAGATTGGACGAAGGAATAGTTGGCCAGTTAGGTCGTAGAACAAGAGAGACTTGCCATCGGGCGAGGCACCGTAGGCAACGACTCCTTCGCGTTCCAGAGGAGTCGGCGTACTACCTCCGTCGATATTCAAAACATAAGCGCGCATAGGGTGGCCACGCTCCTGGCCGTTGAAGACTATATGTTTTCCATCGGGCATCCAGAATGCACCGCCGTCGTGGTTGACGGAATCGTCAGTCAGTTGATGCTGCTCACCTGCTCCTACGGGGACGACAAACAATTGTGCTGGGTTCGATAGAGTTTCGGTCAGCACCCACTTGCCGTCCGGAGACACCCCGTAGGCCGTGCCCTCGCCCAGACGTATGGGCTGCGAGCCGTCCATTTGGCGAATGTAAACAGAGTAGTGGGGGCCGCCGCCTTCTCCTTGTTCTTCGAAGAGCAGCGATTGTCCATCATTGAACAAGGCAACATTGCGGGTCCAGTCCAGATAAGTGAAATCGCGTTCCTTGGTTTGTCTGGGGCCGAGAGCGGAGACTGAACGCCGAGCCATCACCGATGTCATCAAAAGTTGGCCGTCGTGGCTGATGTCATGCAGAACTACTCGTCCCGGTGGACGCAAGATCAATCGTCGCTTGCCCTGCGGAGTGATGGCGTAGATCGCGCTGTTTATACCAGTATCGCTGGCGGTAAACCAGATTTCTTTTCCGTCGGGAGCCCAGGCCAAGCCCTCTGCACTGGCCCACGATTCGGTTAAATCGTGTTTTGTGCCAGAGGTGTCGATAAAGGAGATGCGTCCCTGATCGTCTCCGAAGATCGTATGGTCGACGAAGGCGACGGACTTGCCATCGGGCGATACTCTGGGTGAAGAAATCCATCCCTGGCCGCGATACAGCACCTTGCCGACGGGGTACTCCAGACGACATTCATTATCCACAAAGCGGGCGACGGCAAACGTGGCGCCGTCGGGAGCCCAGTCGGCATCCTGCACATTTTCGAGAATAGGGCGGGGCGTTCCGCCGCTAATTGGGACACGCGCGAGAGTTCCGGCGGAGGCCCAGTAGTTGATTACGCGCCGATTGAGAACCACGAGCTGTTCTCCGGAGGGTGAGACGGAGAGAGTGTCTGCGTGGCTGATGCCGAGATCGGTTGAGCCGGAAGCTTCCGGCTTTGTCGAATACGATTCGGAGGGACTGCCCTCCCATTTTGCGGAGTAGACGATGGTGTGTCCGTCGGGTGCAAAGCGGGCGTACAGAATGCTGCCGCGACGAAATGTGAGGCGGTGGAAGCGCGGTTGCGGTGGGATGGGGCGGGTTTCGCGTCCGAGGAAAAAGAGCGCTATCGCGACCACGACCGCTGTTGCAATCAGTACAGGCAGCCGCCAGCCTAGACGCTTCTCCGCATACGGTTTGCTGACCAAAAACGGTATCGCAGAGGAGGGCAGTGCATCGAGGGCGAACGCTATATCTCGCGCGGATTGGAGTCGGTCCTCGGGATTCTTTTCCAGACAATGTGCCACGAGGCTTTCTAAAGCGGGAGGCAGATTGCGGTTGGTGGCGTCCAACTCTGGCGGATCTTGGTTAAGGATTGCGCTCATGGTTTCAGCCGCTGAATCAGCCTGAAACGCCCGTTTACCGGAGAGCATTTCGTAGAGAATGGCTCCGAAGGAGAACAGATCCGAGCGTGCGTCGACGGGTCTTCCGCGCAGTTGTTCAGGGGACATGTAACTGACGGTGCCGAGGACGGTTCCGGCCTCACTTTCGAGCGTGCCCGTTGTTCCGACGAACGTCTGATCGTCGGGGTGTGGGTCGGGGCGGGTGAGTTTGGCGAGTCCGAAGTCGAGGATCTTTATCCGGCGACCCTCGGTGATGAATATGTTCTCTGGCTTCAGATCGCGGTGCACGATTCCTTTGCTATGTGCGGCGGCCAAGCCGAGAGCGATTTGCTGTCCGTATTCAATGACTTTGCGAACAGGGAGCGGTCCAGAGCGCAGTTGTTCGCGAAGGGTTTCGCCGGAAAGCAGCTCGCTGACAATGTAGGGCGCTCCGTTTTGCGAGCCCACGTCATACACGGCAAGGATGTTGGGGTGGTTGAGACTGGCCGTGGCGTGGGCTTCCTGTTCAAACCGTTGAAGACGCACGCCGTCGGAATTGAATGAAGCGGGCAGGACCTTGATCGCGACATCGCGTCGGAGTCGAGCGTCGCGCGCACGGTAAACCTCGCCCATGCCACCGGCGCCCACTGCGTCCATCACCTCATATGGTCCCAACTTCGTACCGGAACTGAGCGGCATGATGACGACCCCACGTTGCAGACGATTGTATACAGATTGAGAGTTGCCGGGGTGATGTGGTAAGCGGCGGCAATTTCAAAACTCGCATTGAGATTGGCTGCTTGCGTTATGAACCACTTGCGAGTGGCGCGGAAATAAACGGTCGGGCACGCTTAAGAATCCCACGGGCAGCACCGTTAAGCCCCAAAGCGAAGCACTTACTCAACTTCCAACCAATCGCACGGCAAGGGGATACCCACTTGAACTTTTCGATTCTGTCCGAAAAACGGACACTGCTACGGCGTTTGTGCCGATCCACACTGTTCATGGCAGCCTGCATGGCGTTTCTGCTGTCGGGAAAGCCTATGGACGCGGCTGAGCGGCAAGTGTTGTCGCGGCATGTTCCTGACGCCGTAGCTAGCTCGCGGGTGTTGAAGGAAGTGGCTCGCGGGACGCGACTAGACCTGGCGATTGGACTGCCACTGCGAAATCAGGCAGCACTCGATGCTCTGCTGGTGCAATTGGCCGATCCGACGAGTCCGAACTATAAGCACTATCTGACACCGGCGCAGTTTGCCGCTCAGTATGGTCCGACAGTGCAGGACTATCAGGCGATGATGAAGTTCGCCAAGAGCAATGGGCTGACCGTGACGGCGACCCACTCGAACTGCATGTTGCTGGATGTGTCGGGAGATGTCGCGGACGTTGAAAATGTCTTTAACGTCAAGATGATGGTTTACAAGGATTCGGTGCGCGGAGAGTTCTATGCACCGGATAGCGCACCATCGATCTATTTGGACACGAAGATGTCGGCCGTGAGTGGGTTGGACAACTTCGTTCAGCCGAGGCCGATGGGGCTGAAGACGGCTCCGGTGGAGCAGGCGACCGCTTATGTGACGGGAAGCGGACCGGCAGGTTACTTCATCGGTAAGGACTTCCGGAAAGCGTATGCACCGGATGTTACGGCTACGGGCGCAGGGCAGACGGTTGGGTTACTGGAGTTCGACGGCTTCTATGCGGGCGATGTGCAGAAGAACGCTGCGCTGGCTGGACTGGCGGTGGTTCCGACGCAGACGGTGTTGCTCGATGGTTTTAATGGCGCGCCGGGTAGTTCGAATATCGAGGTAATTTTGGACATTATGATGGCCTCGTATATGGCTCCGGGGTTATCGAAGATCATTGTGTATGAAGGCTATTACCCGAACGACGTGCTGAATCGGATGGCGACGGATAACTTGGCGTCGCAACTTAGTTCGTCCTGGGGATTTGGAATTAACGCAACAACCGAGCAGATATTCAAGCAGTTCATCGCGCAGGGGCAGTCGCTCTTACAGGCTTCGGGCGATGGCGGTGCTTATACCGGGGTGGTGATGACTCCGTCGGATGACCCGAACGTTACGGTGGTCGGCGGAACGAGTTTGACGACCATGGGATCCGGTGGAACGTGGACTTCTGAGTCTACGTGGAGTGGAAGCGGCGGCGGAGTCAGCACGGTCTATCCGATTCCGAGTTATCAGCAGGGCATGAGTATGACCGCGAACGGCGGATCGACGAAGATGCGGAATCTGCCGGATGTGGGACTGACGGCGGATATACAGATGTACCTGATCTACAACAACGGTCAACCGACGGCGGTGGGCGGCACGAGTGCGGCGGCTCCGCTGTGGGCGGGATTTATTGCGCTGGCGAATCAGCAGGGTGCAGCGAACGGAAAGTCTAGTGTCGGATTCCTAAACCCGTTGCTGTACACGATTGGAAAAGGCAGCAATTACACGACAGACTTCCACGATATCAAGCAGGGAAGCAACAGCGGGTTCTCGGCGACAACGGGCTACGATCTTACGACCGGTTGGGGATCTCCGGCAGGGCAGCATTTGATTTACGATCTGACGGGAACGACGGGCGCGGCTTCGTTCGGGTTGTCGAATTCGGTTTCGGCGCTCACGGTGAAGCCATCGGGCACTGGTGCGGCAACGGTCACGGTAGGCGCGAAAAACGGTTTCAGCGGCAGTGTGGGCTTGGCAGTCACGGGATTGCCGAGCGGAGTAACTGCGGCGTTCAGTCCGGTGAGTACAAGTTCGACAAGCACGGTGACGTTCACGGCGAGCGCTACGGCGGTTGTGGGAACATATCCGCTGACGATTACGGGGACCACGGGAAGCTTGAGCAGTACGGCTACGATTGCACTGACCGTCGCGGTTCCGAGCTTCACCCTTTCGGCATCGGCGGCGAGCCTTTCGGTTCCGAGAGGCGGCAGCGGAGTTAGCACGATCAGCGTAAGTGATCTGAACGGGTTTAACTCCAGTGTTACTTTGGCTGCGAGTGGGTTGCCGACAGGAGTGACTGCGACGTTTAGCGCGGCAAGCACGAGCGCGACGAGTGTGGCGACGTTCACGGCGAGCAGCACCGCAGTGGCCGGGAATTACCCGATCACTGTAACTGGGACGTCAGGGACGCTTAAGAGTACGACGACGATTGCGGTAACAGTTACGGTTCCGAGCTTCAGCCTTTCGGCATCGGCTGCGAGCCTTACGATTCCACGGAGCAGCAGCGGAACGAGCACGATCAGTGTGAGTGGGTCGAACGGATTTAATTCCAGTGTTACTTTGGCGGCGAGTGGGTTACCGAGCGGAGTAACCGCCGCGTTTAGTGCAGCAAGCACGAGCGCGACGAGCGTGATGACGTTCACGGCAAGCAGCACTGCTGCGGCGGGGACTTATCCGATTACTGTAACTGGTACTTCGGGAACCCTGAGCAGCACGACGACAATTGCGGTGACAGTTACGGTACCAAGCTTCAGCCTTTCGGCATCGGCGGCAATCCTCACAATCGCCAGAGGTGGCAGCGGAGCGAGCACGATCAACGTAAGTGGGCTGAATGGATTTGCGGGTACCGTGAGTTTGACCACAAGCGTGTTGCCGAATGGAGTGACGGCTGTATTGAGTCCGGCCAGCACGACAAAGACGAGCACGGTTACATTCGCGGTGAGTGCGTCTTCGACGGTCTCTGGTAGCTATCCGATTACGGTGACCGGTACTTCGGGAACATTGAGCAGCACGACGGCGATTGCGGTGACAGTTACGGTTCCGAGTTTTAGCGTACTTACGTCAACGGCGAGTCTGAGCGTGCCGAAGGGTAGCAGTGGAGTTAGCGCGGTCAGCATAAGCGGTCAGAATGGCTTTAACTCAAGTGTAAGTTTAGTCGCGACGGGATTACCAAGCGGAGTGACTGCGGTCTTCAATCCCGCCAGCACTACGACGTCGAGCACGCTCACTTTTACGGCGAGTGCAAGCACTGTGGCGGGGACATATCCGATCACGGTGACGGGGACCTCGACGGGAGTGCAGGGGACACTGAAGAGCATGGCAACAATTACGCTCACGATCACGACTCCGAACTTCACCCTGTCATTCCTGCCGGGTAACGTTGGACTCGCTCGCGGATTTTCTGCAAGCAGCACGCTGACAGTTACTCCGGTAAATGGGTTCAAAGGGACGGTGGCCCTCGGTGCATCGGGGCTCCCGAGTGGCGCGACGGCGGCGTTCGGAGCAGTGAGCGCGGCTGGCACGAGTCAAGTTACATTCACGGCGAACAGTGCTGCGGCGTTGGGAACGTTTGCGGTGACAGTGAGCGGGGTGTCGGGTTCGCTGACGAACACGGTTCCGTTTACGGTTACGGTGCTGGCTCCGACGACGGGCGCGAGTCTGGTGAATTTGTCCTCGGTCTATAACGTCAACGCACTGGTGGTAGACGGACTTCCATTCACGGGCGCAGGCTTGGACGGCGGACTAAATGGCAGCAGCACGGCTTATTCGGCGAACCTCGTGGGAGTACAACAGACGATTGCGGGAAACGTCTTCTACTTCGGTCCGGCGAATGAGTTGGATGCGGTGAGTTCGCAGGTAGTACCTCTTCCGGCGAGCCAGTTCTCAAGCATTCAGTTGGTGGCTACGGGAGTGAATGGGTATCAACCCGCGCAGGTCTTCAAGGTGACTTACACGGATGGGACGGTCACAACCTTTACTCAGAACATGAGCGACTGGTTCACTCCGCAGAGCTTCTCCGGCGAAACGAAGGCGATGACGATGGCTTATCGCAATAACGGGGCGGGGCAGAGGGATAATCGCACGTTCTATCTGTACGAGTACTCCTTCGCCTTGAACTCAGCTAAGACGGTTGCAAGCATCACACTGCCGAATAACCGAAACGTTGTGGTTCTGTCGGTGAGTATGACAAATGCGACGTCTGCAGCAAAGCATTGATGTGAGTTGTAAGTCTTGTAATGGAGAGGCTCGGATGATCGGGCCTCTTTTCTATTGCACAGAACAAATTAGAAACGTAATTCGATTCCGACGGTGGGGGTTAGACCGAGCGAACGTTCTTCGGTAAGCAAGTAGGCCCAGGTGCCTCCGATGGATTCGGCTTGATAGCCGACAAAGCGCATGTTTCGGTGATTGGTCACGTTCAGGACTTCACCATGCAAGGTGACTTGACGCTTATGGAAGGTGAACGATTTGTCGGCGCGAACATCGGCGCGGAGGAATGGATCGGTTCGAGCTTGATTGACGAGTTGGCCGTTCACATAAACGGCTACAGAGCCTAGCTCGGCAAATACTGGATATCCGGAGCCATAGAGGAACTTGCCGCTGAGATTGAGACTTCGAGTGAGGCGATACATGGCGAATGCGTTGAGACCATTTCTTTGGTCGCCGTCGCCATCGTAGGTGGAGGGCAGATACGTGGATCCTTGTGAGTTTGAATATCCCAAATAGTAGGTTTCACGCTGGTGAAGCAATGTGTATGAGAGCCAGCCAGAGAGCCTATCGGAACTGCGACGCTGAAGGATGATTTGGGCGCCGTGGGTTTTTGTGTAAGCGGTGGGGGGGATATACGGGCTATGTACCGGAGCAATGGCTCCGCAAGAATTCGGGACATTTCCCTGGAGCACTTGATTCCATGCCTGGTCGCCACCGCGAACTCCGATCTGGTAGCCGTCACTTCGTTCGAAGCCCTGAAGACGGATGCGAGTGTTGTCTCCGATTCGCTGCTCGATTCCTCCGAAGTAATGGTCAGAGATGTCGACCAACGTAGCTAGATCTCCACATCCCACACTCACAAATTCGACGTCAGGAAACTGCCTGTACTTTCCTACTCCCCATAGAAGATTGGTGGCGGAAGCTACTCGCAAGGAGCCGGAGAACTGAGGGGAGAAAGGATGGATCGTATCCTTGCTGAAGAGATCCATGCGAACGCCTCCCATGAACTGGAGACGCCCGCGCCAGAGCGTGGAACTTTGCTGAACGAAGCCACCCTGACGAACTCCTGTGCCGCTGAGCGCAGATTCGGAGCTGGAGAAATCCGGATAGGTGTTGTACGCATAACTGTTCAATTCGCCACGGACGCGCCGCATGGTCCAGCCAGCTTCGAGTGTCTGCTTCCGTTTCCATTCCCAAGATAAGGCACCTCCTGAAACCCATTCTCCGTTGTCTCGCTTTTCGAGCGGCAAGTTCATCTGGTCTTTCGATAGCTCGGCCTGGCTGGTGAGGGCCGCATGGGCGGAGAGTTGAAGCCGTGGAGTGATCCCGGCTCTCCATCCCAGACGGACGAGACTGAAGTTACTACTGCCGTCGAAGAACTGGTTGGGGTCTATCTGCGATTGTTCGGAGTTGTCGATTTGCGAGCGTCCGCCGATGGCGAGGAAGTCGATTGCCTGACGTGGGCTCACGTCATAGCTGATTCTGGAAGCAAGGTCGGAAAAAGAAGGTTCGACGGTGGTGGAATCATCGGTACTGTGCCGCGTGAGGTAGGCCAGATAGCTTTTTCGAGCGGAAAGCAACCAGGAGCCACGACGGGATGGCAGTCCACCCTCGGCAGTTACGTGACTCTCCGCCATTCCTGCACCTACGGTGAGGTGAGTCTTCTCGCGATCACCTTCGCGGGTTCGGATGCTGAGTGCGCCGCCTGTGCCCTCGGCGTACTTTTCGGAATATGCCAGAGGAGTAAGGGCGACGGTGGCGACGGTGGCGTCATCAATTACGCCGATGGAAGCGCCCTCAGACTGATCGGAGATCCCATGGAATGGCTGCCGCACGAGCACGTCATCGATATACATGGCGACGGTGCTGAAGTCTGCTCCCAAGACCATGAATTGCGCGAAGAAGTCGTTGTTGAATGCGCCGGTCACGCCGGGGAGAGTTTGCACGGAGCGGAACAAATCTCCCGCAAATACGGTGTCGGTCTGCTTTAGCTCTGCGGTGGTCAGGTCCATCTGAGCGACTTCGGCAGGGGACGAGCCTCCGAAGACGTCGGCGGTTACTTCTACGTTGTCCGAGCGGCGCGCGCCTTGCTGGATGAGAGAAATCGCAAATTCCTTCACATCGCCATCGGTGAGTTCAACGGGAACTCGCTGAATCCAGAATCTTGCGGCTTCAATCGTTAGGGTGTATTTGCCGGGGCGAACCTGGCTGAGGACGAAAGCTCCGTTGATGTTTGTCTTGGTTGCGAAAGTCGTATCGGCAAGGAAGATCGCCGCCGTGGAGATCGGCTTCCCCGTACTCTGATTTACAACCTTTCCGCGCAATTCGACACCTTGAAAGGTCGCGGTTGCAAACAGAAGAAAGAATGCCAGTCTGACAGACATATCGGCACATTAGAGGCTTTGGGTCGCGTGGTGTCAATGTATTTGGAAGTGGGTGGTAGTTCGGAGATAACCAGACTCGTATATCTGGTTAGTAACCTGACATGGGGCTGGAGATTTGAGCTGTACGGGGATTCCTAGCGTTGCGTCGGAATGACTGCTCAAAAACAAAGGCAAAGGACAAAAACAAAGGACAAAGACAGGAAAAGCCTTGCGAGCGTGCAAGGCTTCTCCTGATTGGAATTGGCGTTAGTCGCTGGTGTAGTAATCGACGGCGAGCGGGCTCTCGAAGAGGGAGTAGTCGCGGGTGACGACGGTGATGCCGCTTTCGGTTACAAAGTATTTCTGGCGGTCGGCTTCCGTGTCATAGCCGATGACGGTTCCTTCGGGAAGATGGACGTCGCGGTCAATGATCGCTTTGCGGACGCGGCAGTGTCGGCCAACGCTGACGTGGCTGAACAGGATGCTGTCATCCACCTCGGCGTAGGAGTTCACGCGGACATCGGGCGAAAGAACGCTGTTGCGAACAGCACTGCCGGAGACGATGCATCCCTGACTGATGATCGAATCGATGGCTGTGCCGGTGCGTCCCGCTTCGGCGAAGACAAACTTCGCAGGCGGATACTGTCGCTGGTATCCGCGAATGGGCCAGCCCATGTCGTAAAGGTTGAACTCCGGAGAGACTGCGGCTAGGTCGATGTTGGCATCGTAGTAAGCCTCCAAGGTGCCCACGTCACGCCAGTAGAGAGCCTCTTTGCGGTTCTCGTCGATGAAGTTATAGGAGTACACCTTGTAGTCATCGATCATGCGGGGAAGGATGTTGTATCCGAAATCGTGGCGTGACTCGGGGTCTTCAGCGTCCTTGAGCAGAGCGGGGATGAGCACGTCGGTGTTGAAGAGGTAGATACCCATGGATGCCGAGATCTTGTTGGGATCGTAGGGCGAACGGAGGTCGGTCTTCTTCGGCTTTTCCTGGAATCCGGTGACGCGGCCATCGTTGGCGAGCTCGACAACGCCGAAAGAGCGCGACTCGCTGGGATCGATCAGGATGGTGGCGAGGGTGACATCGGCTCCCGACTGGCAATGCTGTTCGAGCATCAGCTCGTAGTTCATTTTATAGATGTGGTCGCCCGAGAGGATGAGGACGTATTTGGGACGTTCGCTGCCGATGGAATATATGTTTTGGTAAACGGCATCGGCGGTTCCCTTGTACCAATCCTCGCTGACACGCTTCATGGGCGGCAGGATTTCGATGAACTCTCCAAGCTCACTGGCGACAACCTGCCAAGCCTCGCGGACGTGGCGATTGAGGGAAAGTGCCTTGTACTGAGTGAGGATGTAGACCTTGCGCAGATTTGAGTTGATGCAGTTGGAAAGGGTGACGTCAATGATGCGGTAAATGCCACCAAAGGCGACGGCGGGTTTGGCGCGGTCACGAGTGAGCGGATATAGCCGCTCGCCTGCACCGCCCGCTAGCAGAACTCCCAGAGTGTCCTTCATCTGTCTTTCCTGAGTGAAGAGTTATTAATCGAAAAGTACGTCAATGCAGTCTTTTAGTCGGACTGCTGAATCGTTGAGAATTAAAGATCCAAAAGATAATGGCAGCAACAGAGGATGGTAGCACAGGAAACGCCATCGTCCGGCGCGGAAAGAACATGGATCTCATGCTGCTTTTTCACTGTTGCGGCCAGGTTTTGGTTCAATGGAAATCCGGAGCGATTTAAGGAAACGGGCGTCCTGCTGGCTGAAGCGTAACTCGGGTTCGCTCTGACCACCAGGAGAGCTGGCAGCAGCTTCGTCCTCCCGTTTATTGAAGCCTACGGTGGCCTCAAGGACAACATAAATGTCATATCCGCCGTTCTTAATGCGCGCTACGACTTCGGCGATCTGATCGGAGCTGGAAATCGAGTCGTTAATGGCTTCTCCGAGCTGTTTCATGAGTTTTTCCAGATTTTGATCCATGGATGTCTCCAATCTAGGGCCAAAGTGTTAGATGCCGGGGGCGGGTTCCGAGTTATTTAAGCCCAAGCGAGAGTTGCTGCGGGCGAAAAATCGCCATGAGAGTTCTTTAGTGATAAATGCCGCTGCCGAAGCCGAGGGTTGGGGCGTTACAATTACGGCATGGGCGTTGTTCGGTTTTCTGGAAAAGATTCCTCGCTTGGCTCAACACTGGGCGCAGGCGCGGGAACAGCCTTCCGCATGTTGCGCGGAAAGCCAGGCAGGAACAAGCGAATTTTTCGCGGGTTCCGGTCAGGCGCGGCTGCCTTTTTTGGATCAGTACTGGGCACGCTTCGTGTGTTGTTCTTAGAAGTTAGCGGATTCATATTCCTTTGTTTTTCCGTAATTATCGTCAGTGCCTTCATCCGCGAATACAGGAAATATGCGATGCACCAGGTTGGCCTGGAGCGGGTGGTATTAGCTGGAGCAGTTGGCACAATGTTTCTTTATTTTGGATTGAGCTCCTTCTGGCGGGCACGCCGGAAGCGAACACGAATTTAAGCCCGAGAGGCCGGCCAATGTCTGACAAAGCAGCAGCGACAAAGAAGCCAGAAAAAGTATTTCAAACTACATCTCATATCGTTGTTAACCCGTTTTATACCCCTGCAGATCTCTCCGAATTCAACTACGAAACAGAACTGAATGCACCGGGAAGCTTTCCGTACACGCGCGGCGTGCAGCCGACGATGTATCGCGGACGGCTCTGGACCATGCGCCAATATGCTGGCATGGGCGATGCGGAAGAAAGCAACAAGCGCTACCGCTTCCTGCTGAGCCAGGGCACGAAGGGACTGTCCGTTGCATTCGATTTGCCGACGCAGATCGGGTATGACAGCGACGATCCGTACGCCTTGGGAGAAGTTGGCAAGGTGGGCGTGGCGATCGACAACGTCGAGGACATGCAGCGGCTATTCGAAAGCATCGATATGGAGAAGGTTTCCACTTCGATGACGATCAACGCTTCGGCGGCGGTGCTGCTTTCGCTCTACGTTGCGGTGGCAAAGCGCAACGGATTCGATCCGAAGAAACTGAGCGGCACGATTCAGAACGACGTGCTGAAGGAATACGTCGCACGCGGAACGTACATCTATCCGCCGACGACGGCAATGCGGTTGATCACCGACATTTTTGCGTATTGCAAAGCTAATGTGCCGGAATGGAACACGATTTCGATTAGCGGCTATCACATGCGCGAGGCCGGATCGACGGCGGTGCAGGAAGTCGCATTCACGCTGGCTGACGGCATTACATATGTGCAGGCAGCGGTGGACTCTGGACTGGATGTCAACGACTTTGCTCCGCGCCTGTCGTTCTTCTTTGCCTGCCACAACAACTTCCTGGAGGAAGTCGCGAAGTTCCGTGCGGCTCGCCGGATGTGGGCAAAGATCATGCGCGAGCGCTTTGGCGCAACCGCACCGAAGGCCCTGATGCTGCGCTTCCATACGCAGACGGGCGGTTCGACTTTGACGGCACAGCAGCCACAGAACAACATCGTTCGTACTTCGTTACAGGCGTTGGCGGCGGTGCTGGGCGGGACTCAGTCGCTGCATACCAATTCGTTTGACGAAGCGTTGGCTCTGCCGACGGAAGACTCGGCCCGCATTGCTCTGCGTACGCAGCAGATCATTGGATTTGAGAGCGGCGTAACGGCAGCAATCGATCCGCTGGCTGGCTCCTACTACGTGGAGACTCTGACGAGCGAGATCGAAAAGCGTGCCGACGAATACATCGGAAAGATCGATGGAATGGGCGGAATGCTGAAGGCTATCGAACGCGGATACGTGCAGCAGGAAATCCAGAACGCCGCGTACGAGTTCCAGAAGTCGATCGACAGCAAGGAGCAAGTACTGGTGGGCGTGAACGCCTTCACGGTAGAGCACGAGAATCCGGTAGCGCTGCAGAAGATCGATCCTGAACTGGAACGCCGCCAGGTGGAGCGTTTGCATGCTTTCCGCGCCAAGCGCAACCAGACAGTGACCGATGCAGCCATTCGCAAGGTGGACGAAACGGCACGCAATGGAGAAAATCTGATTCCGATTATCGTGGACGCAGTGGAAGCCAATGCCACGGTCGGAGAGATTTGCAACTCGCTGCGCAAGGTGTTTGGCGAGTACAAGGAAGTCATGGTTATCTGAGGTAAATGCTTCAGGACTGAGGGGCGCGGATAATTTGCGCCCCTTTTGTTATGCCTGAAATTGATTACCGCACGTCTTCGGCGTCATCGGGACAGGGAAATTCCCTGCCGGATTCGGTATAACACCGCTGCGGATACGGGCGGCTGGCTTCGCGTTCGCGCTCACGTTCACGCTTTTCGGCTTCGGAACGCAGGGTCATCGCGAGCACGGAACAGCGGATATCTTTGAGGGATTCGTTGGTGCGCAGGAGGAGTTCGCTGCCCGCGAGCTTGATTGATACGTCGCCTCCGAGAAGGAGCAGGATGGCGCGATTCGGTCGGATGACGTAGCTGACTTTCTCGGTGCGGATTTCGTACTCGATACACTCATTGCCGCCAAGGTCGCTGGTTCCGGCGATTCCGGCAAGGACTCCTGCACCACGACTGGCGCTTTGGGCTTCCATGCAGGGGGCTTTGCGCATGGCGTGGACGGTAGCCTTTTCCATTCCTCCGCTCAGGGCTAGGGCGGGAATGCTGAAACTGAACAGCAGGAAAATCCAGCAGGTCTTCATCGTTCGAGAGTCTCCACTGAAAACCATCGGCAATTCTACTTTGGAACTGTAGTAGAGCGAAGCATCTGGGGATTACGCAACCAGAGATAAATCGAATTGTCCGATCTCTCCATAAATCGTCGGATGTTGGAATCGCAGGCGGAAAAGGAATCTGAAAATTGTTCCCCATGTTGCTGCCTTGAGAGTAGATTATTTCGGAAGGGAGCTCTCTATGCGTCGTAGTGTGTTTGGCTGTCTGAGTGGAATCGCCGCATTCTTACTACTTTCATCTGGGGCATTTGCTGGTGGTCGCAATCCTGCCGACTTCCCGTTGCGAGTGCATATCTTTCAGCACAATTCGCATTCGCATTACTTTCACCAGTCTCTGGACGCAGTGGATGGGGAAGGCCGGGCCAATCTCTACGAAAATGGCGAGCCGCGTGGTTTTGATTATGCGTATCACTGCGGCGTTCGGCTGATGAACTCTCCGGGCTATGAGACTTATATGGCGCGGTGGAAGAAAAGAGACAAGACACTGGAGATTCTGCTGCCGGAAATGGGCAAGCCGGGAGCCGTGGACGCCTGTGAACTTAAGGTGGACATGAAGAATGCTGTTTATCACCGGCGCAATGGCGTGGTGGACGTTGAACCTGCCGAGGTGTTCAAGCAGTGGATGGTGCGCCATCAGTACGATCCAGAGCACGGAAAGAACGAGCCTGTGAGGAACGCCCCAACACCGAAAGAAGCAGACGAGAACGAAGGCCAGTAAGCTCCTATTTCTACGAACCACTTGACATCAACCGTCAGAATCCTGTACAAACACGACACGATGTTAAACGCGACCCTCATTATTGTTACGGCCATGGCCATGTGTATGCACCTTATGTGTATGCGCCCCGCCGTGGTCGCACTCGTGAAATCGCGAAGCTTAGGTAGACCCTAGCTAAAGCTAAAAGCGACATCAAGAGATTAGAACGACCCACGGCAAAGCGCCTGGGTCGTTTTGTTTTGCCCTAAATCTTTGTCAAAGAAATCTGAACAGGAGCGCACGCGATGCCGGAAAACGAGAAGAAACAATACCTTGCCACATTAGCCGTCCACGGCGGCCAGAGCGTAGAGAAAACCACCAAGGCACTCGCGGTGCCTATCTACCAGACGACCAGCTATGTGTTTGACGACAGCGATCACGCAGGTCGGCTGTTCGGATTGCAGGAGTTTGGCAATATCTACACTCGCATCATGAATCCGACGACAGATGTTTTCGAGAATCGGATTGCGGCTCTGGAAGGCGGCGTGGCAGGGTTGGCAACGGCTTCGGGGCAGGCGGCAGAGACGCTGGTGATTACGACACTGGCGGGGGCGGGCGATGAGGTTGTTTCGACAACTTCGCTCTATGGCGGCACGTACAACCTGTTCCACTACACGCTGCCTCGGTTGGGGATCGTGGTTAAGTTCGTGGACGCGGATGACTTTGATGGAATCCGCGCGGCGATCAACGAAAAGACCAAGGCTTTGTACACGGAGACCCTGGGGAATCCGAAGCTGGATGTAGCCGATATCGAACAGCTTGCGAAGATCGCACACGACGCGGGGATTCCGCTGGTGATCGACAACACTTCGGCATCTCCGGCGCTGACGCGTCCGATTGAGTGGGGCGCGGATATCGTGGTGAATTCGGCAACGAAGTTTATTGGCGGTCACGGGACGACGATTGGCGGAATTATTGTGGACGCCGGAAAGTTTGACTGGACGGCCTCGCCACGATTCAAGCGCGACTTTGTCGATCCGGACCCGAGCTATCACGGTATCAGCTACACGACGGCGTTTGGGAATTTGGCGTTCATTTTGAAAGCGCGTGTGCAGGGGTTGCGCGATACGGGCGCGGCGCTGTCGCCGTTCAGTTCCTTCCTGTTGCTGCAAGGGGCTGAGACGCTGCATCTACGCTTGGAACGGCACTCGGAGAATGCGCTGAAGGTAGCGAATTATCTTGAGACGCATCCGGGTGTGGAGTGGGTGAATTATCCGGGGTTGGAATCGAGCAAGTACTACAAACGAGCTAAGAAGTATTTGCCAACTGGAAGCGGCGCGCTGATTACATTCGGTATCAAGGGTGGCTACGAGTCGGGACGAAAGTTGATTGATTCGGTAAAGCTGTTTAGCCATGTAGCAAACATTGGCGATGCAAAGTCGCTGATCATTCATCCCTCCTCTACAACTCACCAACAACTAAGCGTGCAGGAACAACTGGACACGGGCGTAACGCCAGAGTTAGTTCGGTTATCGGTGGGCATTGAAGACATCCGGGACATTATCGACGATCTCGCGCAGGCGATTGAAGTTGCAAACGGTACAACGCATACTCTGCCCGAGCCAGCAGGCCAGGGAGTAGGGAAATAGCAATGGCTACAGATCATTGTTCGACGAGTCAACAACCGTCGCATCTCCACCTGAAGCATCTTCATCTGACACAGGGAAATGTTTCAGTCACGAAGCAAGGTCCGTTTCAGGTGGAGAGCGGCAAGACGCTGGCGAGCGTGAACTTGAGATACGCGATCTATGGCGAGCCCAATGAGGATTGCAGCAACGTGACACTGGTGTGTCATGCGCTGTCCGGCTCGTCGCGGGTAGACCAGTGGTGGCCGGATTTACTGGAGAGAATCTTCGATCTGGAGAACGAGTGCGTTGTGTGTTTCAACGTGATCGGCTCCTGCTACGGTTCGACCAGTCCGGCCTCGCTGGACCCCGCAACGGGGAAACCTTACGGTGCAAGCTTTCCGCTGGTCACGGTTCGCGACTGGGTGCGTGCGGAAAAGATTGCGTTGCAAGAGCTGGGAATTCGACACCTGAAGACCGTGATTGGTCCTTCGATTGGCGGAATGCAGGCGCTGCAGTGGGCGGTGGAGTATCCGGAGTGGGTGGATCGCGTGATAGCCATGGGAACGACTCAGCTCAGTGCGCTTGGGCTTGGGTTGAACCATCTGCAACGCGAATCGATTCGGCTGGATCCGGAATGGCGCGGTGGAGATTACTACGACGGACCGGGGCCGAGAGCGGGGCTGTCGCAGGCTCGCGGACTCGCGATGTGCACGTATAAATCGGCGGAACTTTTCCACGAGCGGCATGGGCGCAAAGCAGATCGCAAGGGAACGGCTCCGTGGGAATCGGAGCAGGGGCGATTTGATATTGCGGGTTACCTGGAATATCAGGGAAAGCTGTTCTGGGAACGCTTCGACGCCAACTCGTATTTGCTGATCACACGAGCGATGGACCTGTTCGATCCGCAGAGAGATTGGAAGGGTGAAGCTTGGGAGCGGATTCGCGCAAAGGTGTTGCTGTTTGGGATTTCGAGCGACGTGCTGTTTCCGGAAAGCGATGTAAGGAAATTTGCAGAAGAGCTTACTGCGGCAGGCGTGGAGTGCCAGTATGAGCGGATTGATTCCGCACACGGACATGACTCTTTTCTGGCCGAGCCGGATAAGCTGATTGGATTACTAAAGGAATTCATAGACGAAAACGGTACGGCAACGGATGACTCCTTTCGCGTTGGAGTAGGAGTTGGCGAACAGGGGATAGGAGAGAACGATGGCAACGTTGCTTGATGTGCCGAATGGAACTTCGATAGAGCCCCAGCCCGCAGGCTGGTCCGGAAAGTTGCTGCAGGATCGAGTGGCGATTGTGAGCGGCGGTTCGCGCGGGATTGGGCGAGCTATTGTGCAGCGATTGACCGAGGCGGGAGCGCAAGTGGTGTTGAACTATTTGCAGGCGGATTCTGCGGCTGAAGAAGTACTGGAGTTCGTGCGTTCGACAGGCGGACAAGCGGTTGCGGTGCGCGGCGACATTGCCAGCAAGGAGACATCGCTGAAGCTGGTGCAAGAGGCTGTGCGCACGTTTGGAAAGCTGGACATCGTTGTGGCAAACGCCGGGATTTGGGAAGGCGCGCCGATTCAAGATTTGGATGAGCAGCTTTGGGATCGAGTGCTGGATGCGAACCTGAAGGGGACGTGGGCAATTTGCCATGCGGCAGTACCGGAACTGAAACGACGCGGGAGCGGTGTGATCACGATCATCAGTTCAACCGCCGGACAGCGGGGAGAAGCGGGATACAGCAATTACGCGGCTTCGAAGGGTGGACAGATTAGCTTCGCGAAGTCGCTTGCCAGCGAACTCGCACCACAGATTCGCGTGAACTGCGTGGCTCCCGGTTGGGTGGATACGGAATTGAACAGCCCTGAATTTGAACGCAGCGGACGCTACGATGAGATCGCGCGCTCGATCCCCTTGCAGCGTGTGGCAACGCCGGATGATATTGCCCACCCGGTTGTTTTCCTTTCGTCAGATTGGGCACGACACATTAGCGGAGAAGTGCTGAACGTGAACGGTGGCTCCGTGTTGTGTGGGTAGATTCTTTCGCCAGCGGTTGCCACCTCTGCCAAGGCGTCAGCAAAAGCAAAGCCCTCGGACGCCCCGAGGGTTTTGTTTTTGTTGGCTACATCATTTTCATTTTGACGTAGCGTTGAATGTCTCCACGAAAGAAAAACAGCGAGTACACTGTCGCTGCGATCGACCCCCACTTTACAAGCTTACTTACGGACATAACTTTCTCCTTCTAGCGGCTAAGCCGCTGTGCTTTTGCATACTTCAGAAATCAGTTCCTCGATTACGTGGATCGCTTCGTCTACGGCGGCGTGGACAGGCTCGCTGAGGCCTATTTGGTCATCATCGTTGGCGTCGACGGTCGCAGGTTCGCATCCCACTACCAGCATGCGGCCAACCTTGCCTCCGAGATTTGTTACGAGTTGGAGAACACTCACGGGATTCATGGAGTGTGCATCAAAGGCGAATTCTGCAGGGGGTTCATTGGATTGCGGAAGCGTGGGTTCGATTAGGAAGACCGTTCCGGGTTGATCGCCCCGAGGGAGAGCGTCGACCAATATCACTAGCTCCCACGGGTCCATTAACGCGTAAGCGAGATCGTAACTGCGGATTCCGAAATCGATGACTCTGACGTTCGCGGGGAGAATGCGCCCGGCGAGTCGCTGCACGACCTCGACACCGAAAGCATCGTCGCCGAGGAAGATGTTTCCTACGCCAGCTACCAGAATTGCGCCGTTACTCATTTCGGACCTCGCGATTGACTGACAGCGGTTCGACTTCTTCTGGAGAGAAGAAAAAACGATGACCGGGCTGGCGCAACATTCCGAGATCTCGTCCGGGGTCGTCTTCGAGGACGACAGCTAAATGAAGGAGGTCGTCAAAATCGCGCTCGATGGCTTCGATAATGGCGACTTTACCTCTTAACGCCATGTCCATAATGTCCGCGCTCTTGGTGGGGCGCAATCGAACGTGATCGCCGCATCGCAACTCCACTCCGAGGAGCGTAACGCTCTCAACTGGAGTGTGCTCTGGTTCTCCGGTCGCGTTCCAATCTGCAAGCCAGTCTGTCATTGTTTTTCACCCGCAGGACGCATGCTTCGAATTGTTCCGTGCGTCCTCCTGAGTTGCTCTCGCGCGCTTTGTTCAGTGCGCTCCAACAGATCGCGGACGCGGTTGTCGGAGCGTCGCATTTCGTCTTTTTCATCGTCAGTTAAGGTCATTACGCGGAGAGTCAACATCTCGTCCATCTCGGTTGCGTCGTAGAAATCAGATGCACTTTCCGGAGCTATTTGCGGATAGTCATAGAGAACGATGGGAGAGCAGAGGAGTATGTCTCGCTCGGGTGGAGTTCCGACGAGCACGGGAAAATTGCCAACGTTCTTACAGCTACTTGCGGCGTCGAGAAGATGTGGCGGGGGGTCAAGAAGCGAAACGAACTGCGCGTCGGTGAGGGAAACAATGGTGTGTGCTGAGAGCAGCGAGCGCAACAACGCAGCGTCGCGATTGCTGGCCTCCGGAGGCAATGGAGTGGTGTTCGCGATGTCGATCAAGAGTTTTACAAGGCCGTCGCCAATTCGCTGAGACTCTACGGAAATCGCGCCGAATACTTCCTGCTGGGTGCGTCGAACGGTTCCGATTACCTGGCCTGTGTCACTGCGCAGCATCTCGGTCTCGTCGCTTCCGGGAGAGCTGAATTCGAAGCGATGTTGTGCAAGGGATAAGATGTCGAAGTTCAATGTGCGCTCAACGCCCTCGTCCCAGCTCTCAAGCGATCGCTCGTCAATTGCCTGCGGAGACTTCACAACTTGTCGAGATAACAAGTGGAGAAAACGGAGTTGAATTTGGAGCGTCGGCTTGGCATCCGCTGCGAATTCAATCAGACACTCCGAATGCATCGTGGAGCGTTCGGTTCCGCTGCGGGCCTCGGAGTAACTCGGCGGATAGAGGATGCCGAAGCTCCAGCGTTGCCGATTCTTGATAGCCGATGGTCGATATGGGTAGAGCATGTAACCCTCATATAGCACCGCGTCGGCGACTTTTCGGGCAAGTGCGTGGTTCATGACTTTACCTCCTCGTTCACGCTCAAGATTCGCTCCAATGCTTGTTCCCACGTTGAGAGCCCGTGCTGCGCTTTGAACCTGTAGAGCCTTTCGAAAACATCACGTTGCAGGCAGAGCCAAGCGGTGTTTGGATAATGTAAGTCCATCATGTCTTTCCATACCTGCACTGGCGTTCGATAACTGGCATCGCGGTCCCAGGGAATCTGCGCAATCTGTAGGCCCATGCGTCCGGCATGAAAGATGGTGCCACTGAATAGCAAAGTGGTTGGAAGTTCACCGGCGACGAGTCCGTGGATGTATTTTGTGATGGCCACGTTGAAATCGAAAGTGCAAGGGACTGGAACATCGAACACGGCGCTGCCGTCGAAGGCAGGAACATTGACGTTTACGTTGGCCCAGAGTAGTGCGTGGAGAGACTTACTCCAACGCTCGGGCTCTCCGAATAACTCCTTTAGATTTTCTTGTTCTTCGGGAGTGTAACGTCGGCGCGTGGGTTCGATCTGTACTTGTACACGGAGCGCGATGGAGTGGATGGGTTGCATCTCTGCGTCCGTTGCTCGGACCTTGAATGTTAGCTGCGGAACAGCCGCATTGGGCGTGGCTTCGACGGACTCGACTTGGAAGCGTAGGTCAGGCACGCTGCTCCTTCCTGCTGGCTTGAGATAGCTCGGAAAAGAAGCTGTCGATTTCGGTCCACACCTCAGCGCCACCGGAGAGTCCTCGCCAGTGGGTTCGGATGATTCCGACGAGGCGGAAGCATTGATCGATGGGAGCGCGGTAATACTGAGGAGAGTCGGTGAGCCGGTTGACTAACAAGGCTTCGACGTCGGATTCAAATTTCGTTAACACTAGATTGCGCTCGACAATGGAGCTCCAGTACTCGAGGTCGAGCGATGATTCCATGACGCCGCCCGGACTTGGATACTGTGCAAGAACGCGTCCAGCGGCGCTGCTGTGGACGAAGAATGCCAGGTTGATCGGAATGAGCAAACTCTCCCATTCCTGGTTGTCCATTACGAAATCCGGCAGGCGTATAGGGTCCCGAGGAATGCGGCGATAACGCTGGCGCACATTGCCACCGAAGAGGATCGCGCACGGATCGCAGGCGCAAGTAATGCGACGTTTTTCTAACTCCAGCAAATGCTGGTGAGCAGGCGAAAGTTCTTTGGAACACAGTTCGCAGACTTCTACCTGCTCACGTGGCTTGCGCACAAAGCGCTGCAAGGCAGCGAGAGAACTTCGTGCGGCGTTATCGGCTGTCGTGCTCATGCTTTGCGCTCACCTAAGCTGGCGGTAGATTAGGCATTCGAGGATCGATAGGCTTGCGCTTGTCGGCGTTGATTCCAGTAGCGTCGCGTGAGGTGCGACCGTTGCCTTCGCGTCCGGGTTCCTTCTTGCCTTCGTACGCCCATTGCTCTGCACGCTTTGTTCCGGAGGTGTGTGAGCTGATGTCAGGCGGCGGATTCTTCATAATCTTTTTCCTCTCTTGTAGCTGGTTGGATCAGGCTGAGCGGAACAAAACCTGCGGCAACAGGCGCGCCTTCGACATGGACTTCGAGCACTTCTGGAGCGGCTTCCAAAATCGCTTGCTCCAGTGTCCCTTTAAGCGCGTCGGCAGACGATCCGCAGCCATGTCCGGAACTCTCTACTTTCAAGCGAACGATTCCGTCACTTACTCCGATTAACTGAACGTTTCCACCATGCTTGCGCAACTGCGGACGAGCGCTTTCAATGGCGCGAGCGATGCGTTCCTCGAGCGGAACGGGGTGGACTCCGTAAAGTACAAACATTCCGCAGACCAGAGGATCGTTGCCAAGCTTTGCGAGCGAAGCTCGACCTGCTTCTCCGGTGTCGAGCAACTGCACAACGCGGGAAATTACCGCGCCGTGCAGGTCCATCATCGACTGAAGGAGCTCAAGGGCAGCGGTTCGCGCACCCTCATCCGTCAGGCTGGAGATGCGCCTCACCATTTGGTCGATCCGCTCGGCATGCGCTTGAAAGTCGCTGTTCGGGATAGAGGTCATTTGCTGCCTTCCACTCCGAACATGGGTGAGTGCCGAGTCTGCAATACTTTGCCGTCCCCTAGGTACATGTGCACACCGCAGGGTAGACACGGGTCAAAGCTACGGACCGTGCGCATGATGTCGATGCCTTTGAAATTCTCAGGTCCGTTTTCTTCGAAGAGCGGCGTGTTCTGCACCGCGTCTTCATAGGGGCCAGGAGTTCCGTAGATATCGCGTGGGTTCGCGTTCCAGCAGGTTGGCGGATAAGGATGGTAGTTGGCAATCTTACCTTCGCGAATCACGACGTGATGCGAAAGAACGCCGCGCACGGCTTCGTGGAACCCACAGCCAATCGCTTCTTCGGGGACTTTGAAGGGAGCCCATGTTTTGGAATTCCCAGAGAGAAGTTCCTGCATAGCTTGTTCGCAGAAATAGAGTGCAGCGGCGGCCGAGTATGCCTGGAAGTAAGTACGAGCGCGGTCGCGTTCGATGGCGTTACTCCACTTTGGAATCTTCCATTCAAATGTTGCTTCTGGATAGATTGCACCTTTCGGAAGGGTGATCTTCACGCTGTTGCCGGTCGCTTTGATGTATCCAATGTCGACAAGGCCAGAGAGCGCAGTTGACCAGAGACGTGCGATCGGACCGCCGCCAGTGTCGAGCGCGAGATGATCTCCGGTGCGCTTGTCGTACCAGCGAGGCGACATGACCCATGTGTAGTTAGCGTTGAAGTCGCGCTTCTGTGGACGCGGTGTTGTTGTCTGATTCCACGGGTGCCGCTTGTCCACAGGGTTTCCGAGTGGGTCGGTCTTCACGAATGTCTCTTCATTCTGCCAGTCGTCATAGTACGAACTGCCGAGAAGGATGCGAATTCCGAGATTGATGTCCACCAGGTCGTTGGTAACAAGTTCGCCGTCCACGACGATGCCGGGAGTGACGAACATACTCCGACCCCAGTTGGACATGTGCTCATACTTGTAATCGACTACAGCGGGATTATTGAATGCGCCCCAACATCCAAGCAGAACGCGGCGCTCACCAACCTTTTCGTATCCTGGTAAAGCCTCATACCAGAAGTCGAAAAGATCGTCGTGCAGAGGCACGCACTTCTTCATGAACTCAACGTACTTCATGAGTCGGACTAGATAGTCGGTGAATAACTGGATGGTTGCTACGGTGCCGACGCCTCCGGGATAGAGAGTGGATGGATGAACGTGGCGGCCCTCCATCAGACAAAACATTTCGCGAGTAAGGCGGCTGACGACAAGCGTCTCGCGATAGAACTCTCCTGTAAACGGGTTGAGCGCGGTCATGATGTCGGCGATGGTGCGGTATCCGTGTTTGTCTGCGTTAGGAGATTGCGTGTGCTGCGCTTTCTCCCAAACGCTGGGATTTGTTTCCTTCACCATTTGCTCGCAGAAATCGACGCCGACTAAATTGTCTTGAAAGATGTTGTGATCGAACATGTACTCGGCTGCTTCTCCCAGGTTCAGGATCCACTCACCGAGGACTGGAGTCTTCACGCCGAAGGCCATGTTTTGCGCGTAACAGGCGCAAGTGGCGTGGTTGTCTCCGCAGATGCCGCAGATGCGACTGGTGATGAAGTGCGCGTCGCGGGGGTCTTTGCCCTTCATGAAAATGCTGTAGCCGCGAAAGATCGACGAGGTGCTGTAACACTCGGCGACCTGTTTGTTTTCAAAATCGATCTTGGTAAAGATGCCCAAGCTACCCACGATTCGGGTGATGGGATCCCAGTTCATTTCGACGAGGTTTCGTCTCTTAATCGGAGTGTCGGTTAGTACCTCGGTAGTTGTTCCCATGTCATTTCATCCTTTTCGCCTAAGCAACTCTTCGTGGCGATTGCGTGTTGTATGCACCGGGTTTGGGCCTATAACCAGTGATGAGTTCGCGTCCGCGACGGCGCCACTCGGGTTCTCCGTTGACGGTGTTGTTGGTAATTGCGCGGAGCGTACGAATCATCTTTCCGTATAACGTGAGCGCAGCAGTGGAGAAGCGTGCGCCCGATGGCTCGTCCATGAAGGGCATGAACATGTCTGGGAATCCGGGCATGGTACAGCCGATGCAGATGCCGCCCACATTCGGACATCCACCGACGCCGCGCATCCAGCCTCGCTTTGTAACGTTGCAATTGACCACCGGACCCCAACATCCAACTTTGACCAAACATTTAGGAGTTCCGTACTCGATGCCGAAATCATCTTGCTCATAGTAAGCAGCGCGATCACATCCTTCATGCACGGTCTTGCCGAAAAGCCATGTAGGGCGGAGTTGCTCATCGAGTGGGATCATGGGTGCTAGTCCAGAAGCTTGGAAAAGCAGGTAGAGCAGAGTCTCCATAAAGTTGTCGGGCTGCACGGGGCAGCCGGGAACGTTGACGATGGGCAGGCCAGCTTTCGAGCGCCACTCCCAACCTAAGTAGTCGGCGAGCCCCATGGCTCCGGTGGAATTACCTGCCATGGCATGAATGCCACCGTAAGTTGCGCAAGTTCCGGCACCGACAACCGCGAGTGCTTTTGGTGCGAGACGATCAATCCATTCACAGGTTGTGATCGGCTGGCCTGTGTCGGGATTGGTGCCCATGGCTGCCCAATAGCCGTGCTCCTTAATGTCTTCGTTTGGGATTGAACCCTCGACCACTAACACAAACGGATCGATCTCGCCGCGCTCAGCTTGGTAGAAATATTTCATGAAGTCGTCTCCGACTTCATAGGCGAGCACGGGATTGTGCAAGTGGACTTTGGGTAATCCAGGGATGGCTCCCAACAACACATCTTCGATGCTGGGTTGCTCGGCGGCGGTGACCGATACTGAATCGCCATCACAGCTAAGGCCAGCCGTGATCCACAAAATATGTACATCGCTCACAGCTGGCTTAGCACCGAACGTGAGAACGTTTGCCGGCATTGTGCGCTCCTTTCCTGCCTCGAACCTTATGGCCAGAGATGAAAGGACGGGATGCTGAAGTTCCGCCCGCAAGCTTTGTCCGGTCACGCGGTATGTCGAGAACTTGCATGAGATGGTAGGCGACGACGGATAAGATGCCTCCGCAAAACAGGGCCGAAACAGCACGGATGGATCGGAAGAATGATTGCAGTTGTCAGAGTTACAGAAGGGTATGGTGCGATAATCTCTCCACTTAGACATGCAAGGTCGAGGGGTTGCACTCACCTTTAATATGCGGGGTCTTGCGATCGCGTCTAGCTTGACAAGCAAAAGGGGTGACAGTTGTGCCGCACTACGAAGAGACAGATTTCAAATTCCTAACCGAGAATAGCGTTGACATCATCTGTAGCGCAGGCATGGATGGAAGGTTGCGGTATGTTTCTCCCTCCTCCTTTCTAACACTTGGCTGGAGCCCGGAGGAAATGAGAGGCAAGGCTCCCGAAGAGTTTATTTTTCCGGAAGATATTCCTGTGCTAGTTTCTGCCAGAACCCGAATTTTTGCGCCGAGCGTGGATAACTCCCCCTCTACTATGAGAATGCTGAAGAAAGGTGGAGGCGTTGTTTGGATGGAAACGAACGCGCGGTTGGCGCGCGAACCGAACACGGGTGAGCCACGAGAGGTTGTGTTGGTGATGCGTGACATCTCAGAACGTAAGCGGATGGAGGATAAACTTTCTGCTCTGGCGATGACCGACGGACTAACGGGAATATTGAATCGCCGTGCATTCGATGAAGCGCTCGGGAGGGAGTACAGGCGAGCACTTCGCGAGAGCGAGCCCATTGCGTTGTTGTTGATTGATATTGATCACTTTAAACAGTTCAATGACCAATATGGACACCTGGCGGGAGATGACTGTTTGCGTGCAGTTGCTTCTGCTATGAGCGGCGCTGTGCGAGCAACAGACCTCACGGCTCGCTATGGCGGAGAGGAGATTGCCATCATCCTACCTAAAACAGGTATGGCCGGAGCCGCCATGGTTGCTGAAAGAGTGCGAGCTTCCGTGGAGCGACTTCGCATACCCCACGAGGGAAATCCTGAAGGCGGAAAATGGGTCACCGTGAGCGTAGGAGCGTCGGCATCCACGGTCAAATCGAGCGATACGGCGGACATGCTGGAAGGACTGCTTCTTGCAACAGACAACGCGTTATATAAGGCAAAGAACGGGGGAAGGAATCGGGTGGAAACCTCTCTCCTTGAGATTCCTTCCTCCAGTTAACATGAAAGTCGTCAGAAGTAAGTCTCTTAATGAAGTCGAGTCACCATGCCGGTATCGAGACTGTACACGGCTTCGACGATGTGAAGCTTTCCCTCATCAGAGGCGTGCTTGAGTACTTCGCTGCTGGCAAGAAGGTTTGCGGCTGAACGATGAACGTGGTCCTTTACCGCGAAGTCGATGATGTCCGGGGCCCTCTGCTGCTTTGCCAGGGCGCATGATTCGGCGACCGGCATTACGAGAGCTTCGAGGTTTGTGGTGGGCATCTTCGAGCCTGAGCAGGCGGCTTTGACTGCTCCACAGCTCTGGTGCCCGAGTACGACGATTTCAGTTACCCCGAGGTGTTCTACGGCGTATTCAAGACTGCCGAGCTCGATGGGATCAGCGCTGTTTCCGGCAGTTCGCACGACGAAGAGATCGCCGAGTCCCTGATCGAAGAGGATCTCTGGTGCTACTCGGCTATCGGAACAACTTAGCAGAGCTGCTCTGGGATGCTGATCTTTTGTAAGTTTCTGCCGCTGATCGACGTAGTTCTGAGGAGTGCTGTGTCCATCCGCAAACCTCTTATTTCCTGCCGAAAGTTCATTCCATATGGGATCTGGCGCAGTGGTGGCCGCCTTCTCAGATTTGGGCGGGTCCGCTTGTTGCGCGAGTAAGCCGGAAAACATGGTGCACGCTAGTAATCCGACAATTAGCTTGGCTTTGTGCGGCATTCAACTCTCCTAGGTTACCGGTGTGAGAGCCTGACAGCATTCCTGTGCTGAGTCAAGAAATGACTTACGAGTGGGCGAATCGCGTCAATTTCGACAGCGCAAAACTCCGAATCAATATCCCAATAAAAATGTTGAGCATCAGTCGGCATACCTTTTCATAGGTATTCACATCTGACATTTGGCCTAGAGGTTCGACGCTGGCAATCAATCAGCAGCGTGAGCGTCTTGTTCTCAACTGAAACTTGAGGTGATTACTGAATGGAGAGCATCAAGCAGGGGAAGTCTAACCCGAGAGCCGCAGTAACCGTGCAGGCAGAAACAGGCCTGGCACGATTTGGACTTGCTCTGGCGAGCTGGACGGAGGAATGGTTTCCTGATCCTCTGGTCTTTGCTTTGGCCGGAGTGGTGTGCGTCTTTCTGTTCGGACTCCTCATACACCAGTCCGCAAGCAAGCTGGCTGTTGCTGGCGGGAAGAGCTTCTGGGTGTTGGTTCCGTTCACCATGCAGATGGTGATGATTATCATCGGCGGATATGTGGTTGCGAGCACCCCAATCGTTCATCGCTTCATTCGTTGGCTGGCCACAATTCCCAAGAACGGGCGAACCGCTGTAGCCCTGATTGCGCTGTTCTCGATGCTGACTTCCTTGATCTCCTGGGGGCTGAGTCTTATCTTTAGCGGACTGTTGACGCGCGAGATGGCTCGACAAGTAAAGGGGATGGACTATCGCGCTGCGGGTGGCGCGGCTTACCTGGGACTGGGCGCAGTATGGGCACTGGGACTCTCGTCTTCAGCGGCGATGATGATGGCTACCAAAGGCTCGATCCCTCCATCGCTGCTGGCAATCAGCGGATTAATACCGCTGGGTCAAACTCTTTTCCTTTGGCAGGGAATGCTTACGGCCGCAGTGCTGATTGTTGTTTCGGTAGCGGTAGCTTACCTGTCTGCACCTTCGGCTGAGAACGCCAGAACAGCGGACGATTTCGGTATTCAATACGAGTCGGCTGATCGAAAGCTGGAGCCGAGAACGAAGCCCGGTGAGTGGCTGGAATACAGTCCGCTGCTTACGGTGTTCGTCGCCCTGTACCTCGGATGGTATCTGCTAGATTTCTTCCGCAGTTCTCCGCAGGGTGCTCTGGCTGTGCTGGACCTGAACACTTACAACCTGTTGTTTATAACCATTGGTCTGCTATTGCATTGGCGTCCTAAACGCTTTGTGAGAGCGGTTGCGGAGTGCGTGCCAGCAACGGGTGGAGTGCTGATCCAGTTTCCGTTTTACGCCGTGATTTTCGGCATGATCGTCGGCACGGGAATGTCGGACTGGTTAGCTAACCTGTTTGTCCGCATTAGTTCGCAACAGACTTATCCGTTATTGGTGGCGTGTTACTCCGCGTTGCTCGGGGTGTTTGTTCCATCGGGTGGAAGTAAGTGGGTTATCGAAGCTCCGTACATTCTTCAAGCCGCCAATCTTCATCACGTACACCTTGGATGGGTGGTGCAGATATATAACGCTTCCGAAGCGCTGCCCAATCTTGTGAACCCATTCTGGATGTTACCGCTGCTGGGAATACTGAAGCTTAAAGCGAGGGACATAGTCGGTTATGGAGTGCTGCAGATGATTGTTCACGTGCCTGTTGTGTTCTTCCTGTGCTGGTTCTTTGCGCGGACCATTCCTTATGTTTCGCCGATGCATTAATAAATCGCATAAGTCGCGGCTGACATGAAAAGGTGCAAGGTTCGACGGAGTTTGGCGGCGTTGTGCATTGGCGGGGAATGGGTGTGGCTATGGCGGTAGAGAGCGTCTAGGGATCAATTGGCATTTTATTCAGACCTGCGAGGAACGATCTATCCATGAGCTTTCTGATCTGTATAGGGGCACTTGCCTTTCTGATGCTGGTGGCCTATAGAGGCTTCAGCGTAATACTCTTCGCGCCCGTTGCTGCATTGGGAGCAGTCTTACTTACCGATCCAAAGGCAGTGTTGCCGATATACAGCGGATTGTTCATGGCGAAGATGGTGGTGTTTGTTCAGAACTATTTTCCGGCCTTCATGCTGGGAGCCATCTTCGGCAAGGTAATCGAAATCTCTGGCTTTGCGAAATCCATCGTTCACTCGGTGGTGACAGTACTGGGTCCGTCCAGGGCTATGCTTTCGATTGTGACCGTGTGTGCGCTCCTTACTTATGGAGGAGTGTCGCTGTTTGTCGTGGTGTTTGCTGTGTATCCATTCGCGGCGGAACTGTTCCGCGAACTGGATATTCCGAAGCGACTTATTCCGGGCACAATTGCGTTGGGATCGTTCACCTTTACGATGGATTCTTTGCCTGGAACACCGCAGATTCAAAACATCATTCCAACCACTTTCTTCAAAACCAATCTTTATGCTGCTCCGGTTTTAGGAACCGTTGGTGGGGTGTTCATTTTAATCGTGGGTATCTCTTACCTGGAGTGGCAGCGAAGGAGAGCGCATAAAGCGGGCGAAGGGTATGGGGTGGGTCATCTTCATGAACCAGAATCGATGGACGTTGCCGAACTGAGTAATCCGTTCATTGCAATTCTTCCGCTGTTCGTTGTCGGGATTATGAATCTCGTCTTTACTCGCTTCATTATCCCGCGACTGTACGGAGACGCGATTACTGTGAAGCTGAGTGAAGGAATGAAGGACCCTGTAGTCGTGAAGGTTCCCGCCTTAATAGGAATCTGGGCGGTGGAAGCGGCGCTGGTACTCGGGATACTCACCGTTCTGGTATTTGGTTGGAGGAAGCTTGCACCGAAGTTTGGCAACGGCACGAAGTCTGCGATTTCAGGGGCGCTGCTGGCATCGCTGAACACGGCGTCGGAGTACGGATTCGGTTCGGTGATCGCAGCGCTGCCCGGCTTCATTGTGGTTAGCAATGCTCTCCGCGCGATTCCGAACCCTCTGGTAAAGGAAGCGATCAGCGTAAATGTTTTGGCTGGGATTACTGGCTCTGCTTCCGGTGGAATGGGGATCGCTCTTGCGGCTATGTCCGATCAGTTTATTGCTGTGGCCAACGCGGCTCATATTCCGATGGAGGTGTTGCATCGGGTGGCCGCGATGGCCAGCGGCGGGATGGACACGCTCCCTCATAACGGCGCGGTAATTACGTTACTCGCGGTAACAGGGTTGACGCACAAGCAGTCTTATAAGGACATCTTCGCGGTTACTTGTATTAAGACAACTGCAGTGTTCTTTGTTATTGGGCTCTACTATCTAACGCACTGGGTATAAGTTTCCTGTGAGGAGAAGCCATGTTGAAGGGGCGCGTCGCCGTGGTTACGGGTTCGACTAGCGGTATTGGATTGGGGATAGCTCGCGCACTCGCGGCGGAGGGTTGCGACATCATGATGAACGGATTTGGCGATCCATCTGAGATTGAGGAGATACGCGCCGGGGTGGAAAACGTATTTGGCGTCAAGGCTTTGTTTAACGGTGCGGATCTGTCGAAGAGCGATCAATGCGAACAGCTTATTAAGGATGCGGAAACACGTTTTGGAAAACTAGACATTCTTGTAAATAATGCGGGGATTCAGCACGTCTCTCCTATTGAGAAATTTCCTGTAGACCGCTGGGATGCAATCATTGCGATCAATCTCAGTTCCTCTTTTCACACGATGCGTGCGGCTATTCCGGCTATGAGGAGAGCAGGATGGGGAAGGATCATTAATATTGCTTCGACGCATGGCTTGGTTGCTTCGGCGAACAAGTCGGCTTATGTGGCGGCCAAGCATGGAATTATGGGACTAACAAAAACTGCAGCACTGGAGTTAGCTGGTACAGGGATTACCTGCAACGCTATCTGTCCAGGCTGGGTTCTTACGCCGCTAGTGAAGAAGCAGATTGAGGATCGAGCTTTGCGAGAGAACATTCTGATTCCGGATGCGGAGAATGATCTGCTGATGGAGAAACAACCTTCAGGAAAGTTTACGACGGTGGAACAGTTGGGAGCGTTCGCGGTGTTTCTCTGCAGTCCGGGAGCTGACAATATCACGGGAGTTCCGTTGCCTGTCGATGGTGGATGGACTGCGCAGTGAGGTGTGCTTTTCTTGAGAGGCAGCTACGCCCGAACAGGAATTGCTCCTTGTCCGGGCGTCGAAGCGATAGTTACTTCGTATGTCCCACTGGTACGAGGTAAATCGGCACGATGGCTGCGGGTAAGGATGCGGCCTCGGCCGCTTGTTTGGGATCGATGCCTCCGACGGGGACGGCTCCGAGATTCAGTGATGTTGCTTCGAGTAACAGGTTTTGTGTGGCGTGGCCTGCTTCCAGGTTTACGAGACGCTGAGCCGTTTCGCGCTCGGCGAGCTTGCTGGCGCGATCATACTCGCCTGCGACCAAGAAGACGGCAGGGGCAGCGTGGACCGTTGGCTGCGACGAAAGAGTTGGGCGAAGATCTTTGTCGGAAAGTTTCTGGAGGGCGTTTGCGGTGGGAATGTATTCAAAGAATCCGTCGGCCTGAGCAACGTAAAGATGCAGAAAATACTGGGCGCGAGCTGAAGGGGCAGTGCGATGTCCTTTGTCGTCGGTGACTCCCTGCGCTGCCCACAGCAGTTGAGAGATTTCCTGCATGGTGAGCTTTGTCGGTTGAAAGGAACGCACTGAGCGGCGAGTGGCGAGCGCTTCATTTAACGAAATGCCTCCGGTGTGTTTCGGGGCCGGGAGCGCGATCTTGGCGTCCGGTGGATTAGTCGTTGATTGTGCTGAGATGAGCGGCGCGGACAACAGAATGGAAAAAAGAAGAGTGCAGAAGATCGAGTTGTGCATAAGATTCTCCTGCTCTAAATTCAAACACAAAAGCAAGAAAATGGGCAGCGCTCGTGACGCTACCCCATTGTTACCAAATCTCGCGTGAGTTAAAAATGGTAGCGCAAGCCTAGCTGGATCTCGCGCTCTCGGTAGATAGTGTTGGCCGCGGCGGTCGGAGTGTCGAAGCCGGAATAATATTCGAGCGTGGAATTGTAGACCGTGTAATAGCTGTCACTGCGGTCCGTGACAATCTGGTGATTGGTCAGGTTGAACGCTTCGGCCAGCACTTCGAGATTCTTGCGTTCGCCAAAGTGAATGTGGCGTGAGAGTCGGAGATCGACATTGTAAAGGTTTCCGTATCGGAAAGTGTTGCGTCCAAGGAATGGCAACCGGGTCTGGCCTCCTGTACCCATGAATCCGAGGCATCCTTCACAGGTGGTGATGGGGGCATCGCCGCTGACGTAATCGCTAAATGGTCTGCCGGTAGAAAATTGAACGATGGGCGCGATGTTCCAATGATCTAGAGCAGCATGCATAATGCCGTGCGACTGCGAGAATACTCGCGGCCCCCAGTGGAGACTTCCGGTCATGCGTTGGCGGATATCGTAGTTGGACGTGCCGTAATCGGGACGGCGTACGAGGTGACTCACACCGTCGTACAAGTAAGTGAACGGGATGGGGCTCAATGTGTTGTTATAAGCGGTGAATGCGGTTGAGTTCTGATTGAAGTCCAGCGCATGCGACCAAGTGTAGTTGAATCGGAAGCTCAGTCCTTTACTCGGGTTGCGATTGAATTGCAGGACCAGTGCATTGTAAGAAGAATTTACGTTGGATCGAACCTCGGTAACAGTTTGGAAACTGTGATTTAGACGTCCGGTATAGACGGGTACCGTCAGCGTGTGTCCGTAATACGGGCCTTGCACGCCGGTGTAGTAGTCGGACGCGAAGGTATAAGTCACGTTTGTTCGGCTGTTTGGATCGAGGTTTGTATCGATGAAGTTGGGAAGCTCGCGTCCGAGGCTGAGTAGATAGGACGCGGAGATCACTGTATTGCGCGCGATCTGTCGTTCGAGAATCAAGTCCGCCTGATGGATCTGCGGATTCTGCATGTTGTGTGCAAAGACAGAGACGTTGCCGCCTTGAGTAGGAGAATAGGGATCGGTCGAATTTACGACCGGGAAGACCGGCCCGACGAGCGAACAATAACTGGTGATGTCGTAGCAGTAGGTATAGCTGCGTTGAGCGGTTTGCGTTCCGGTACTCGTAATGGCGGAGGAGATGGTGGAGTTGCTAATCCGTCCGTAGTAGATTCCGTACCCACCACGTAGCGCGGTTTTGCCGTCTCCAGTGAGATCCCAAGCAAAGCCGAAACGTGGCCCGAAGTTGTTGCCATCAGACGGGAAGGATTTTGTCGCGGCGAGGGATGGATTCGGTGTTTGCGGATTCGGTAAGCCTTCGTATTCGTATCGGATTCCGAAGCTTAGGGTGAGGCGACGCAAGGCATGCCACTCATCCTGCATGAAAGCCGCTCCGTCAAAGGTGTTGAACTGGAAGGCAGGAGGGCCAAAGCCTTGGGTGTAGCTGCTGTAACCCCGGAATGTTGTTCCGGTGTTGTGTTGCCACTGGTAGAGATCGGCTATGAAGTAATCCCGCGCGTCATAGTTGTAACGACCATTTGCGGCGTAGAGATTATTCATTTCATCGAGCACGCGGCTGGAGTCGAAGCCAAACTTGAGCACATGTTTGCCGTGCATCCAGTTGATCGTCTCAGCGAGCTGGTTGCGATATTCATTGGGCAGCGCGAGGCGCGGTAATGTGGCCGGTGTTCCGAAGCTGAATCCAGTTGAGTCGGAGAGCACGGAGACCGAGGGAGCGATTCCATTGGGCCCGACTGGCTCGCCGGGAGCAGGTGACTGGGGCAGTTCGTATTCGAAGTCGCGTCCCCAGGAATAACGCAGCTCGCTTGTAGTGTGGTGTCCCAAGGTCGAAGCAAGCCGCGCGGTGAGCATGTCCACCTTTACGCCGTCAAAGCCAAAACTTGCAACGCCTAGGTGCACGACCGGTTCGCTTTGTACTCCGCCGGGTGAACTCCAGCGCATGCGGTTGAAGCTGAGCGAGAGCGAATTGTGTGGGGTCAGATGGTAGTCAAGCTTTGAGAAGACGATCTGGTGTTGTGCCGTGCGCGGCACCGACCCGAGCAGGCTTGCGAGATAGTTCGTACCGTCCTGGAAAGCCGCGATGGCCGCTGTGTCCGTGCTGCCAGTAGGCATTACCTTCTTGAGCAGTGTGTTCAGCTCGTCGCTGCTACAAACTTGCACTTGTGCCTGATCTGTCGCGCTCAACCTAGCGAAGTGCGCTTTGGTCACGCAGGGTTGGGCCAGGAGGCTGTCGGGATGAGCGGCGGCTGCGATGCCGGGATAGTCGCGGCGCTGCGCATCTACGGTGACGAAATAAAAGAGCCTGTCTTTCACGATTGGGCCACCGATCGATCCGCCAAACTGCTGGCGTCGGTCGAGAGGCTTGACTTTCTCGGTGCCCCAGTCGCCAGCGGCGTCGCGCACGGGAACCACGGTGAATGCGTTGGTCGCTCCGAGGGCGTTATCGCGCATGTAGTAGAAGAGTTGGCCGTGGGTGTGGTTTCCACCGCTGCGAGTCACCGAGTTCACTACGGCTCCAGCCGCCCGGCCGTATTCGGAGGAGAAGTTGGAGGTGTTTACCTGGAACTCGCGCACGGAAGCCTGACTGATGACGTAACTGATGCGGGTGCGCCCACGTTCTTCGCTGAAGAACGCCTGATTGTTATCGGCTCCATCAACGGTGCTGTTGTTCATGAGCCCGCTGATGCCGCGAAAACTGATCAGCCCGAAGTTGCCGTCGAGAGTTACGGTAGGAGTCAGCAGAGCAAAGTTCGACCAGCGACGTCCGTTGATGGGCAGGTTGTCGATGTCCACCTCATTCACATTGCTGGCGAAGTCCGCCTGCGTAGTGTTCACGGCTGGAGCTTCGTCGCGCACTTCCACGGTGTCGTGCCGGTCGGCCACCGCGAAGGGAATCTTCACTTCGGTGACGCGCCCGACTTCGACGGTGATGTGGCGAATCTCGAAGTCGTTGAAACCAGCGTAGGCGGCATTCAACGAGTATTCGCCGGGCTTGAGCTCCATGATTCGGAATGTGCCGTTGGTGTTGGAACGGGCTTCGACGCGCTCTCCGTTATCAAGGTTCTGGAGGGAGATTCGGGCACCGGAGATCGCGGCGTGATGAGCATCCCAGGCTGCGCCGTCGATGGCACCGGACTGCGAGCTTTGCGCGGCGGCGGACGAAGAGAGAAAGGTTAAGGCAGAGAACAAGAAGGCAGAAAGAAACAGGCGACTGCTTTTGTACACGTAAACCGTCCATGCAGGCATTCCCCGTGCAGTAGCAGTGCTCCGCTCGCATCGGAAATGACAAATAAAGCTACGGGTAAGATGGGGTGATTACAGCACTTTTTAGAAGCAGTGTCATCCCAAAAACATTGCTAGAAGTTATTTTTGAAGACCTTGCTGACGTATCGCAGCGATGGATCTGGCGGGCACTGACGGGCTACGCCGCTAAATACGGTACTGCGGCTCGTGATAGCCTTACCTGAGCGCGTGCTCCGGAGTACGGTTACTTTCGTACTGTTGGGAGTGACAGCGCAGCTTGCGTATGGGCCGCATCCACGTTCTCTCCGAACATATCGCCAACAAGATCGCCGCCGGTGAAGTGGTCGAACGACCTGCTTCGGTGGTGAAAGAGCTGATCGAAAATTCCATGGACGCCGGAGCTACGCGCGTCCGCGTGGATATTGAAGCTGGCGGGCGCAAACTCATTCAGGTGACCGATAACGGTTGCGGAATGGTGAGAGACGACGCGCTGCTCGCTTTTGAGCGCCATGCAACCAGTAAGCTCACCCACGATGATGATCTGTTATCGATTTCTACCCTAGGCTTTCGCGGAGAGGCGCTGCCCTCGATCGCGTCCGTGAGTCGTTTGCGTCTGGAGACACGCGATGCCGAAGAAGCAAGCGGCACGGTAGTGGAGATCGCTGGCGGGCGCATCCTGACCGTTGAAGAGGCCGGATTACCGGCAGGGACCTCGATCAGCATTCGCGATTTATTCTTCAATACCCCCGCGAGGCGGAAGTTTTTAAAAGCGGAGTCTACCGAGCTCTCGCACATTGCCTCGCTGGTCACGCATTATGCGCTGGCGCATCCGGAGATGCACTGGGAGCTACACTCGGCGACGAATGCGATGCTGGTCGCTCCGCCGGTGGCGACGCACTCGGAACGTATTTATCAGGTGTTTGGAAAAGAGACGCTCGACGAACTGATTCCGCTGGCCGCACAGGTGACGCTGGAGCGAGTTGGATTGCCGGAGCCGCCGCCGTGGCGTCGTGAGCCGGAATATGAATCTCCTACGCCGGGGGATCTCTCCATCCACGGGTTTACCAGCAAGCCGGAAGTGCAAAAGCTCAATCGCAACTCCATCTTCATTTTTGTGAATGGACGGCTGATTCGCGACAAAGTGGTGATGCACGGCATTCTGGAGGGATATCGCAACATTATTCCTCCGACGGTGTATCCGGTGGTGCTGCTGTTTTTGGAGATGCCGTGCACGGAAGTCGATGTGAATGTGCATCCGTCGAAGACCGAAGTGCGTTTCCGGCAGCAGAGTTTTGTGCATGATTTCGTGCGCGATGCGGTGCGTTCGGCGTTGATGGCTGCGCGTCCGGCTCCGGCATTCGCCAGCGAGATTCACATGGCTCCCTCGGCGCGCGTGGCGTTGACTCCGCCGTTGCCCGGTAGTCGGAGCGACGAGTTTAAGGCCGTGGCTGGATTTGAGGCCGAACCTGCTCCTGAGGCTGGTGCTGCGGGCGAGTTTTCTGTGTTTTCTTTAGTTGAGCAGGCGCTACCGGCCAGAAACCAAGCACTGCCCTTCGATGGTGCAATCAACGTCGAGGGAAATGGCGCGATGTCGGCAGTCAGTATTGCGCCGCAAGGATTTGGGAACCCAGGAGCGGCGTACTCAGCGCAAAATCCAGCTCAAGCGGAAGAAGCTGTTCCGGAGACCTCATCCTCATGCGCTTTGCCGCTGGATGGGATCGACGATGCCATGGATTTGTCGATGCTGGGGACTTTGAAGCCACTGGGACAGATTCGCGACTCGTTCATTCTGGCCATCAACCCGCAGGGACTTTGGATTATCGACCAGCATGTGGCGCATGAGCGGGTTCTATTCGAGAAGATTCTGGCGGAGCGCGGGCGCAAGCAGGTGGAAGCTCAACGGCTCCTGATGCCGATCATTGTGGAACTGAGGCCAGCACAGCAGGCCATTTTTACCGAGATTGCCGAGGAACTGCAGCGCAACGGGTTTGAGGCTGAGCCTTTTGGAATCAGAACGATAGCGATTCAGTCGGCTCCAGCAGGAATTACTGCCGACGAAGTGGGAAATATGCTGGGTGAGTTGCTGGAGCAGTTCGAACGCGAGGAGCAGGTGCTGAATCTGGAGAAAATTCGCACCCGGATTGCCGCCTCCATCGCTTGCCACGCCGCAATCAAGGTAAATATGGCTCTGGATACGGCCAAAATGGAATGGTTACTGGCCGAGTTGGCAAAAACGAAGTATCCAATGAGCTGTCCACATGGCAGACCGGTCGTGCTGCGGTATTCTGTAAAGGACATTCAGAAAGCTTTTAAGCGGATCTGATCGATTCGCGCCTCCGTTGCGGGAGTGCGGTCGCATCCTTTAAGAAGTACGCAACATTAATTCGAAACTTCAATACGCAACTTCAGAAGCAATTTCAGTAGGGAACAATGATAGAGCAGGAACTGCAAGAGCTACGCGACGCCAAGTGGCGCACCAACGGCCAGCCGATCCGCACACAGGACGACGCGCGCGAATTTATCGAGAGCGTTGGCTTTTGCCTGATGTACCCGCTGCGTCCCGCAGTGCTGGTCCCAACATTTATAGGCGCCTGGGTTGGAGCCAACGACAATCTTCCAACCTGGCAGCACGCGTATGCCGACAATCGCGCCAAAGACGCCACCGAAGTCATGGTGCGTGCCCTGCGCCAGAAGTTCGCGTTCGAGGCTCCTTTGTTCGGAGACACGGACTTTCTCGTCTCAGCCTCGGTGTTTCCGTACTTTTACGGCCTGGTGGGCGACAGAAACCCCCGTGCACCTATCAAGACTGGCAACCGGTCTGAGTACTCGCCTTTGGCAGCACACGTTTTTCAGGTCATCCAGAAGGATGGGCCGATTACCAAGAACCGGATGCGCGAGATTTTGGGCGGAGAGCTGTCCGAGTCCGCAATTGACCGCGCACTGGCCGAACTCTCGCTGAAGCTGCGGATTACCCGCGTGGATTATCGCGCGGAACAGGGCGCTTATTGGGACGTGCTGCTGCGTTGGTGTCCTGACGAAGTGCGCGAGGGCATGAATATGTCCATCGCCGAAGCGCTAACCGCATTGGTTTCCAAGTACATAGAGTGTGTAGTAGCAGCCGAACAGGTGGAAGTGGAAGAGTTCTTCAGCACGTTTATAGGCCGTGGCCGGGTGCGGGAAGCGATCAATGCGCTGCTTGCGGCGCGTGAGTTCCAGTTTACCCACATCGGCACGAAGACCATGCTGCACATTCCACCGCCGAAACCGACGGTAGCGACTCCTCGCAAGCTTGTGCGTCCTGGCCAGCCGATCGCGCGGAGACCGCGTCCTGGTAGCGCACCGCGTCCGCTGACGCCTGTGAAACCCAATATTCCGGCCAGCAGTGAAGCCAAAACGGCCGAAACATCCCACTTACCGGACGCTGAGAAAGAATGAACGAAGCTACTCCTCAACTTGTGATTGCGATAGACGGTCCTTCGGGGGCGGGTAAGAGCACGATTGCCTCCCGGTTGGCCAAAAAGCTAGGCTACGTCAACCTGGAGTCCGGTGCTATGTACCGGGCTCTGGGCCTTAAATCCATCGAGACGGGAGTCCCGATGGGCGATGGTGCGGCGCTGCTTGCCTTGGCAAATCAGTCCACCATTGAACTGGAGCCTACTCCTGAGGGAAACCGTGTGCTGCTCGACGGGCGCAACGTTTCGGCGAGGATTCGTGAACGCGACGTAACCGATGCCGCCTCGCGAATTTCTACCCACCCGCCAGTTCGCGAGTGGATGGTAGCCCGACAGCGCGAGATGGGTGCCAAGGGCGGAGTCATTATGGAAGGCCGCGACATCGGTACGGTCGTATTCCCGAACGCCGAGGTCAAAATCTTTCTGGAGGCCGACCCCAGTGTCCGCGAAGGACGCAGGGTTACGCAGGCGAACGCTCAGGACGATCCGGCACGAGCTGAGAAACTCAGACAAGACATGCGTGAACGGGACCGCCGTGATTCCACCCGCGCCGCCGACCCATTAAAGGCCGCCGCAGACGCCGTTCACATCGACTCCAGCGCGCTGACCATCGAACAGGTGATCGCCCGTGCCGAGCAGATCGTAGACGAAAAGCTCAAACTGCACAGGGTATAGGTAGTAACGGCCCTGAACTCCCGCCGTGTGGGGCAGTGCTGATTTGTTATAAGGTAATTTCTGGGCGACTAGCGTCGGGTGGCCCAGAGTTGGCGCTGTTCCAACTCTGGGGATTCTGGAGGGCGAATGTACTCACGAATTGCGGCGAGCAGAGTGTAAATCAGAGGCTTTGCCAACAGCTACTTACTTGAATCAACGTGTGTTGATTGAGCATCGAACATCGCATAGGAGATTCCGCTATGCCCGTGCTTCTTCATATCGATTCAAGTCCGCTCTACGGTCGGTCCGTATCTCGCGAGCTAACCAGTGCGTTCGTCACCCAATGGAAGGCTTCGCACACTGACGGAACGGTTATCGAACGTGACCTCAACGCAACTGCAATCTCGCCCATCACCGAAGAATGGGTGAACGCCGTATACACGCCTGAGGAGGCGCGGACTCCGGAGCAGAACAAGCTGCTCGCGTCTTCGGACTCCTTAATAGCCGAACTCGAACAGGCCGACGAATACGTCATCGGGGTGCCCATGCATAACTTCGGTGTGCCCTCGGTGCTGAAGCTCTGGATCGACCAAATCTGCCGTGTCGGCAAGACCTTCTCTTATGCTGACGGAAAACCCAAGGGCCTGATCATTGGCAAGAAGGCGACGTTCATCATTGCTACCGGCGGCATCTACGATGCCCAGACGCAGATGGCCTCGTTCAATTTTGTAGAGCCGTATGTGCGGTCGCTCTTCGGTTTCCTTGGCCTCACGGATGTGACCTTTCTGACTGCGGGTGGAACGATGGCCTTGAATTATGGACAGGATCGCAATGCGTTTCTTGCGCCGCATCTTCAGGCTGTACAGGCACACCTAGCGGCGACTCATGAAAAATTGCTTTGATCATTGCGATATCTGCAGACGCGTGCCCCGGAGTTGGTGCCGTTCCAACTCTGGGCTTTTGTCGAGTACCTACCAGCCTTCTAATTCCATTCAGTACTGCTAACGATCTGTAGCAGTGGCTGTGAGTTTCTGCCACTATTCGTGCCCGCCAGCTCGTCCCCTGTGGAAAACATTGCGGGAGGCGATGTGATTCGCAACGTTGTAACTAAATCTCTCGTATTCTGTCGAACCCCTCCTAAGTCGTTGAATTCATGCTGTGAATTGGCAAAAGCTATGCGGAAAAGCTGTTTTTGATGTTGCATTTCGCAACATATGCGGCTGGTGCGAATCTCTGTGATTTAAGGATGACTCGATGTAAGTGGCTCCATTTCCAGTAGTTACGGGAATGTATAAACAACGGCCGTAGGACTGCATTTACAGAGTGCGTACGCGGAAGCCAAGAAAGAGAGTTGGGAGCCGCGAAATTCAAACTAGAGCCCGAAACAGAAGGGCGGAGGTTTAGACAATGACAGTTATCCTCGTTCTCGCACTCTTCGTTACGTTCCTGGTTATCGAGCGCTTCACCAACAAGAATGCTCCCGAATACGTCCTGCAGACCGCGCCTCGCGCCGAAGCCGGTGCACGCAAGCCTTCATCCATCGTCGCAGGATTTGAGATTCCCGAACATCTACGTTTTCACCAGGGGCACGCCTGGGCGCTGGGCGAGAGCCCGAATCTGGTTCGCGCCGGGATCGACGATTTCGCGGCAAAGCTGATCGGCGAGGCCGAGGAGGTCAACCTACCGCAGCGCGGCCAGTGGATTCGCCAAGGACAGAAGATTTGGAGCTTCCGGGTGAACGGTGAGCTGGTCGAGATGGTTTCCCCAATCGAAGGCACTGTGAGCGACGTAAATGACGAAGTGGTTCGGCATCCTGACACGCTGACCGCAGATCCTTACGGCAACAGCTGGCTGATGACCGTGCAGAGCCCGGACGCGAAGACAAATTTCCGTAACCTGCTGAGCGGCAGCATGGCTCGCAGCTTGATGGATGACAGCGCGAAGAAACTGGCTAAGTACATTCCGACTCCGGTTGGGAATCTGGCCCTGGCGCAGGACGGTGGCAAGGCTCACAACGAGATAGCCAAGCAGCTTCCGTCCGACAAATACATCGAGATCACGAAAGAGCTCTTCCTGGCCTAAATTTTGCTCGACACGAACTCCTGGAAACAGGGGACCTGAGCAACTCACCCCGGGGGAAGGCAATCCTCCGGGGCTTTTTGTGTCTATACTCGTAGGCCTCAAGATACGAAAATCCGGCGTGCGTAGGTTCTTAACTTGCTGAATGTGAGTAGTTTACGCGGGTGAGGTCAGTCACAGGTGAAAGTGACTGGAATCACGGCTGGAGGGCCTGGAAACGAACAGACTATACGGTCCCGTGGAGTGCTAGAGGGGCTGCGGGGCGAGAGTACCTTAACCGAAGTGAGAGACCGACGGAGGTTGCCATGAGTATGTTAGCCCACAGGTTAGTCCGAGTGATCGAGACACACGCCGAAGCACTTGCCGAGACATTGGAAAGGAAAATCGAGGGTTCGGAACGCTGTGCCAGTTATAACCAGGTCTCTTCCGAGGAATTGAAAAAGCTGGTTGCCGGAGTCTACGCGCAGCTTGGTCAATGGTTGATAACCAGAACAGAGCAGGATCTGGAACGCCGGTATATGTCCATCGGGATGCGCCGAGCGGAACAGTGCGTTCCGGTGAGCCAGCTCTTGTGGTGCATCGTGCTGGTGAAGGAGAATCTCTGGGAGTACTTGAGAGATAACGAGACGATTGAGAACACGTCCCAGATCTTCGGGGAATTAGAGTTAATGCAGATGGTGGATCAGTTCTTTGACCGCGCCATGTATTATGCAGTGCGCGGACATGAACAGGTGCGCGAAGCACGGTTATCAGAGTTAAACAAGTCAAGGTCGGCCTAGGGCAGACCGATATTAGAGTAGTGGGTTCATTCACAGTGAGGTTGTTTTCAGTTATGGCGTGGCAAGCCGAGTATCAAAGAAAGCTTATGACGGCCGATGAGGCCGTGCGCGCGATCCAGAGTGATATGCGCGTTTATGTACACGCCAATGCGGCGTTTCCCTTGGTTTTATTGGAGGCTCTTACGCGGCGTTCGGATCAGGTTCGTAACGTCGAGTTAATGCATTTGTTGGGCTTCGGAGAGGCCTACTACAATCGTCCGGAATTTTCTGAAAGTTTCCGGCACAATGCGCTATTCATCGGCAGCAATATGCGCAAGACGGTGGCGGATGGACGGGCGGATTACATTCCTGTCCATCTGAGCGAGATCGAGAACCTGTTTCTTGATAAGGACGTGGAACTCGACGTCGCGCTGCTGCATGTTTCCCCTCCTGACCGTCATGGATATTGCAGTCTGGGAGTGGCAGTAGAAACCACGCTGACCGCCGCGCGTTGCGCACACCGGCGGATTGCCCAGGTGAACAACCAGATGCCGAGAACTTTCGGCAATACGTTCATGCATATCAGCGAGTTCGATGCGATTGTCGAATGCTCTCATCCGATCCCGGAAGTGATTCCCGAGCAGGCAACTGAAAACCAGCGACTGATTGCGCGAAACGTGGCAACACTGATCGAAGACGGAGCCTGCGTACAAGTCGGAATCGGCGGCATTCCCAACGCGATCCTGCCCTACCTGATTGATCGCAAAGACCTCGGAGTTCACACCGAGACGCTGACTGAGAGCGCCATTCCTCTCATCGAGAAGGGCGTAATCACCGGAGCGCGGAAGCAGATTAATCCGAACAAGATCGTGCTAGGCTTCGCACTAGGAACTCGCGAGTGGTACGAGTATGTGGACGACAATCCGATGTTTGATTTCCAGCCCAGCAGCTATTGCAACGATCCTTTTGTAATCGCGCAGAACGACAACGTCGTAGCAATCAATTCTGCGGTCGAGATCGACATTACCGGACAGGTGGTTTCCGATTCGGTGGGCACAAGAGCGATCAGCGGATTTGGCGGTCAGTTAGATTTCATGCGCGGAGCCGCGCGCAGCCGTGGCGGTAAGCCGATTATCGCAATCTCGGCGACGGCAAAAAACGGCGCAGTTTCTCGTATCGTCCCTCAAATCAAAGATGGCGCAGGAGTGGTAACGACGCGAGCTGATGTGCATTACGTAGTAACCGAATATGGCATTGCTTATCTGCACGGCAAAAACGTGCGGCAGCGTGCCGAAGCACTCATAGAAATAGCGCATCCCAAGTTCCGCGAAGAACTCACGGATCACGTGCGCAGTTTGGGATGGGGCCCGAAGGTTTTTGCCGACACCTTGAGGTGAAAGATGGCACAAGCACGAGGCAAAGTTGAAGTGAATCAGGACGAATGCAAAGGCTGCGGCCTTTGCGTCGAATCCTGTCCGGCGAAAGGAATGGGTTTAAGTCCGGAACTGAACCATTACGGAGTACATCCGGCGCAGCAGATTGCAGATGTCTGCTCGGGCTGCGGCATCTGCTACTACATTTGCCCCGAGCCCGGAGCGATCACGGTTTACAAGCGCGCGGCGCAGAAGATCGAGGTGCGTGATGCGGCAACTGTGTAAAGGAAACGTAGCCGTTGTAAAGGCGGCAATCATGGCAGGTTGTCGATCCTATTACGGATACCCGATTACTCCAGCCAGCGAAATCGCTGAATATGCCGCCCTCCTTATTCCTCAGGTGGGCGGCACTTTTTTGCAGGCAGAAAGCGAAGTCTCGGCGATCAACATGGTCTACGGAGCCGCCGCTGCAGGCCAGCGGGTCATGACCGGTTCCAGCGGTCCGGGTATGAGCCTCATGCAAGAGGGAATCAGCTATCTGGCAGGCGCGGAACTTCCTTGCGTCATCGCCGACGTGATGCGTGCGGGGCCGGGACTAGGCAACATTGCCCCCGAGCAGAGCGACTACTTTGCCATGACCAAAGGCGGAGGCCACGGCTGCTATCGCAACATCGTGTTAGCTCCATCGAGCGTGCAGGAGATGGCGTCACTCACGATGCTTGCTTTCGAACTTGCAGACAAGTATCGCAATCCTGCCGTGCTGCTGGCTGACGGATTCGTCGGACAAATGATGGAGCCACTGGATCTGGAATTGATCGAACCTGTGATTCCGGAGAAGCCTTGGGCGGTGAAGGGCACAGCCGCGACCCGCGAGAATCTGATTTCCTCGATTCATCTAACGCCCGATCAGATGGAAGCTCACGTTCGTCATCTCGAAGACAAATATAAAGAGTGCGAACGCAACGAGTGTCGATGGGAAACCTATCGCGCCGAAGATGCGGAAGTCCTTCTGGTGGGCTACGGCATCGTGTCGCGAGTCCTGCGCTCAACCGTGGACCTGGCGCGAAAGCATGGCGTAAAAGCGGGCCTGTTCCGTCCAATCTCGCTGTGGCCATTCCCATCCCAAGCTTTGGTGGAAACCGCGAAGCCCGTGGCCAAAGTCATGGTCGTCGAACTCTCCACCGGGCAGATGGTCGAAGACGTCAAACTGGCTCTGAATGGAACGAAGCCGGTGGAATTTTACAGTCGCGTGGGCGGTAACGTACCTTCGGCGGAAGAGTGCCAGGCGGAACTGTTCGCACGCATGGAAGTCTTGGTATAGGGGGCTGCGATGAATGAATTCAACGTTGTGGAATCCAAGACGCCGGTCTTCTTCGACCACTTTGATCGCAAGGAAGAAAACCAGCACCAGACGCACTATTGTCCCGGATGCGGACACGGCGTAGCGCACAAACTAATCGCCGAAGCACTGGGCGAACTGAACGTCCAGGACCGCACCATCATGGTCAGTCCCGTAGGTTGCTCGGTCTTCGCCTACTACTACTTCAATACGGGAAACGTCCAGGCAGCCCATGGCCGCGCACCCGCCGTTGCAACGGCGTTAAAGCGTGGAAACCCCGGCGCAATCGTTGTCAGCTATCAGGGCGACGGAGACCTTGCGGCGATCGGCACGGCAGAGATCGTGCACGCGGCAAATCGCGGCGAAAACATCACCGTCTTCTTCGTCAACAACTCCATCTACGGCATGACCGGAGGCCAGATGGCTCCCACCACGCTGGTAGGCCAGACGAGCACGACAACCCCGTGGGGACGCCGCGCCAACAACGAAGGCTTCCCCATCAAGATGGCCGAAATGCTTTCGACGCTGGAAGCCCCCGCTTATATAGAGCGAGTTGCACTCAGCGATGCCAAACACATCATGCAGGCTCGCAAGGCCGTGAAGAAAGCGCTCGAACTGCAAAAAGCCGGCGCAGGCTTCACGATGGTGGAGATTCTCTCCCCCTGCCCCACAATCCTGAAGATGGAGCCCGTAGCCGCCCGCCGCTGGGTTGCGGAAACCCTCACAAAACAATTTCCGCTGGGAGTCTATCGAGACCGAAGGCCGGAGATCGTTCCGGTAAACGTCCCTCAGACAAGCGTGGCCGAACTGCTGGGCGCTTCTGAAAAACTTACGACCGAAGAAGAGAATCACCCACGAAAACAACATGCTCACGCAAAGACGATTAAAGTCGCAGGCTTCGGTGGCCAGGGAGTTCTGTTACTCGGCCAGTTGATCGCCGAAATGGGTATGCGCGAAAACATGGAAGTAAGCTGGCTCCCGAGCTATGGTCCGGAGATGCGCTCCGGCAGCGCGCACTGCCATGTGACGCTTTCCCATGAACGCATCGGAACTCCCTTGGTGCCGCACCCAGAAGTCCTAGTTGCGATGAACGAGCCTTCCCTGCGTAAATTCGGCACCCAGGTAAAGCCCGGAGGAGTGCTCCTCTATAACGGTCGAAGCTTGCCTGAAGACTTGAAGTTTGAAGGCGTAACAGTCGCCTGCGTTCCAGCCAATGAAATCGCGGACCAGATCGGCTCCGCCAAAGTCGCAAACGTTGTAATGATGGGAGCCCTTCTGGAATCCACCGACTGCTTGCCATTTACCGCCGCGCAGGACGTATTGAGCGGATTGGTGAAGAATCCAAAACTAGCCGAGATGAATGAGTTCGCGCTCGAAGCGGGCCGCAAGTATCTCGACACCGAAGTCCTAGTCGGAGCCGTCGCCGGGCCCGATGGCTGCGGAGAGTAATTCCTATGACTGATCTTTTTCAACGGTAACCTACACCCCGACGGTGCCCCATATCTGCCGTTTTTAGCAGATGTGGGGTCCTCCCCAACGGTGATACCCTTCGTTTCATGCCTTCCAGTCTTAAGAGATACCAGCAAACACAACAATGTCATTTTGTGACGTTCAGTTGTTACCAGCGTTCACCCCGTCTGCGAGAAGATTGGCTTCGCGATTTATTTATAGAGTGTCTGGAACGAACCCGTCGAGACTATTGCTTCCGTGTTTACCCCGACGGTGCCCCATATCTGCCGTTTTTAGCAGATGTGGGGTCCTCCCCAACGGTGATACCCTTCGTTTCATGCCTTCCAGTCTTAAGAGATATCAGCAAACACAACAATGTCATTTTGTGACGTTCAGTTGTTACCGGCGTTCACCCCGCCTGCAAGAAGATTGGCTGTGCGACTTATTTGTAGAGTGTCTGGAACGAACCCGTCGAGACTATTGCTTCCGTGTTTACGGCTACGTCGTCATGCCCGAGCATGTCCACTTGCTCATATCCGAACCTGAGTTGGAGATGCTAGCGAAGGCGATCCAGGCCCTCAAGATATCCGTAGCTCAACGAATGAGGCATTACACCGAAGGCGACGCTAGGACTCTATGGCAAAAGCGCTACTACGACCATAATGTCCGCACTTATGAAAGCTTCGTCGAAAAGCTGCGCTATATCCATCGCAATCCAATAAAACGGGGCCTAGTGGAAAGGC